>ENA-OPZN01000355-OPZN01000355.1-human-gut-metagenome-genome-assembly--contig:-NODE-355-length-15323-cov-2.477297_pt1 | contig 15323 bp, 18 predicted proteins | sample MGYA00242483_ERZ504503 | MGnify/ENA primary metagenome ERZ504503 (study PRJEB26092, sample SAMD00036285) | human gut metagenome | host: Homo sapiens | study: EMG produced TPA metagenomics assembly of... | reverse complement strand
TATTTTTTTCTTTTGAGGTGAGAGCAGTGTTAGTACCAGATACTATGCGATTAGGGCAATTAATATATGAAATAAATAAAAAAATGATAGCCAGACAAAATAATAATTTAGCCAGTTTAGGTGTAACTGTACAACAAGCGTTAGTTATTGCTTATTTAGATAAATCTAAAGATAAAAAAAGTTACACAAAGAATGATTGAAATTGGACTAAATAATACAAATCCAACTGTTACAAATATCATAAAAAGTATGATGAGCAAAAATTTAATATACAAAATTCAAGATAAGGTAGATAAGAGAAAGTATTATTTATATTTAACACCACTTGGCTTAAGTATTGCCTCAGAATGTGCAAAAGAATGGAAGCAACAGATATAGCAGCTTATAAAAAATTTAACAGAAGAAGAACTAAAGACGTAAGAGTATTGTTAGAAAAAGTAGAATTTTAAGAGAAAAGACCAGTTACTTATATGGTAACTGGCTTATTTATATGTATTGTAGGTGAAAATATGGAAGATATAAAAAACAAATAGATGATTTAAAGAAAAAATCTTATATCATAAATGATTTATATTACAATCAAAGATAATCCAGAAATAGAAAGATGCTCAATATGATGAATTGATGCGACAAATTAAAAATTGGAAGCTGAAAAATCCAGAAATTAAATTACAAAAGATTCACCAACGCAAAAAGTAGGCGGGGTGGCAAAACGTGAAGCAGGCGTTCTCGTAAAACATGATGTGCCAATGCTTAGTTTGCAAGATGTATTTTCTGCTGAAGAAGTGGAAACTTTTGTAGATAATATGCAAAAAGAATTAGATAACCCAGAATTTGTAGTAGAAGAAAAAATAGATGGTTTGTCTTTAACACTTCGTTATGTAGATGGTGAATTGAAATTAGCTGTTACTCGTGGTGATGGTGTTGTACAAGGTGAAGATGTAACAGCTAATGCTATGCAGATAAAAAGATATTAAGAAAAAAACTAAAAAGAAAAAATTTGCCTTATTTTGAAGTTCGTGGAGAAGTATATATGACGCGAGAAGCTTTTTCTTTAGTGAATGAAAAACAGGAATTATTGGGAAAAAGATTATTTGCTAATCCTCGAAACTGTGCAGCAGGTACACTTCGCCAATTAGACAGCAAAATCACTAAAGAACGCAATTTATCCATGTTTATTTTTAATTTGCAAAAGGTAGAAGGTATAGAATTAAAATCGCATACGCAAGCATATGAATTTATGCACAAACAAGGAATGAAGATTATACATTCATATAAAGTATGCAAAACTAAAGAAGAAGTTTTACAAGCTATAGAAGAAATTGGAAATCGTCGTGGTGATTTAGATTATGATATTGATGGAGCAGTTGTAAAAATAAATGATTTTGCACAAAGAGAAAAATTAGGAGCAACATCTAAAGTTCCTAAATGGGCAATAGCTTATAAATATCCACCAGAAGAAAAAGAAACTAAATTATTAAATATAGAATTATCCGTAGGTCGTACAGGAAGAATTACGCCGACAGCAGTATTTGAACCAGTTTGGCTCTGTGGGACAAAAGTAGAACGAGCTACATTGCACAATCAAGATTTTATTGATGATTTAGATATACGCATTGGCGATACAATAAAAGTATATAAATCAGGGGAAATTATTCCGAAAGTTCGTTGTGTAATCAAAGAAAAACGACCTCAAAATAGCAAGCCTTTTATCATTGGCGATACTTGCCCTGTATGTAATGCTCATACTATTCGCGATGATAAAGCAGATATTCGCTGTAGTAATCCACATTGCCCAGCACAGATTGAACGTTGGATAATAAATTTTGTCGGTCGAGATGCTATGGATATCAAAGGTTTTGGCATGATGTATATAAAAACTTTGATTGAAATGGATATTTAAAAGATCCAGCAGATATATATTATTTACACAATTATCGCGATGAATTAATAGCAAAAGGATTGATTGGCAAGGAAAAAAATACTGATAAACTTTTAAATGCAATCGAAAAAAGTAAGCAAAATGCACCATGGAGATTGCTTACAGGACTGGGCATTTTGAATATAGGTAAATCAGCAAGTCGTTCCTTGATAAATCATTTTTATTCTTTTGATGATATAGCTAAAGCTACAGAAGAAGAGATAAAACAAGTAGCAGATATTGGAGAAATAAGTGCAAAACTTGTATATGAATTTTTCCATGATGAAGAAAATATTGCTTTATTAAATAAATTAAAAGAAGTAAATGTCAATATGGCAGAGGAAAAGACAGAAAAAACATCTGATAAATTCCAAGGTTTGACTTTTGTATTGACAGGAACATTAGAAACTATGGGCAGAAGTGAAGCTAGTGAAATCATTCAATCTCTAGGCGGAAAAGCTTCTGGTTCTGTATCGAAAAAGACATCTTATGTAATTGCAGGGGCAAATGCAGGCAGTAAACTTACAAAAGCTGAAAGTTTAGGTGTAAAAATCATCACTGAACAAGAATTTTTAGCAATGGTTAAAGAAAATTAATTTATAAAAGAAAAGCATTTTAAAATGGATTGAGTGATAATTCCATTTTAAAATGCTTTTTTATTGATATTATTTAATTATTAGCTTTATTGTCTTTTAATTTTTGAGATACATTGTAAATAGCGGTGAGCTCATCTTTATTGAATTGATATTTTTCACCACAGAAATGACAGCAAACTTCAGCATGACCATCATCAACTAGAGATTTTAAATCATGTTCATTTAAGCTGATGAGTACATCTTCAATACGTTCTTTGGAGCATTGGCATTTAAATGCTAAATCTGTAGTAGTTAAATAATCAACTTTATCAAAACCTTGCAATAGTTCAGCAATGATACCACGAGCATCTAAACCATCTTTTACCATGGTAGAAACTGGGCGAATTTTAGCGAGGTTATTTTCTAATTTTGTAAGTGTTTCTTCTGTAGCATCTGGTAATAATTGAAGGATAAAACCACCAGCTGCAGCTACTTTTAAATCTGGATTTACAAGAACACCTAAGCCTACACTAGAAGGAGTTTGTTCAGAAGTATAGAGATAATTTGTGAGGTCTTCAGCAATTTCCCCAGAAATGATTTCACAGCTACCAGTAATAGGGTCTTTAAGACCAGTGAAACGAGTTACGGATAAAATACCTTGACCGACACCACCGCCTACATCTAATTTACCTTTTTCATTGAGTGGTAAGTTAACATGAGGATTGGCGATATAACCGCGTACAAATCCTTCGGGATTAGCATCAGCAACAACAGAGCCTAATGGGCCGTTGCCGTTAAATTTTATAGTGATACATTCTTTATTTTTAAGGTTTGCTGCCATTAGTAAAGCACCTGTCATAGTACGACCAAGAGCAGCAGCAGCTACAGGATAACATTCATGACGAGATACAGCTTCATTTACAAGGTTAGTTGTAATAGCAGCATGAACACGAACACCATCAGCGACAGCTTTTACTAAATGATCTTTCATTATATTCCTCCGAAATAGTAAATAAATTTAAATTTTAGATATAAAATAAATAATAGTATAGCATAGTTTTTATAATTATATAAAGATATGAGTCTAATATTTTGGATTATTTTGTGATTGATGTTTAGGTACGAAATAAGACAAGATTAAACAAAGTACACTACTGCCAACTAAAATATAGTAAATATTATTTAGACTATAAAATAAAGCCTGGCGTAAAAGTTCATGATATTGAGGAGCAGTATTATCATAAAAATCTTGCATAGTGATATTTATTAAATTATGAGCTTGGATAAAATCTGCTGTAGAAACATTTAACACAGCACCGAGAACAGTAACACCAATTGTTTGAGCAAGTGTACGAGTGAGCATATTTAAACCAACAGCGGCACCACGTAGATTGTATTTTACAGAGTCTTGGACTATGAAAGTTAGTGTATTTAAAGTGCCTGAAAAACCAAAGCCAAAGAAAATACATAAATAGATAAGTGCCAAAGTGGTGTATCTATAGTTAATTGTGTTAATAACCAAGAACTGAAAATTAAAATTAATGAAGAAAACATAACAATTATATTTGTAGGATATTTTTTCATTAATTTAGCAATGGAAATCGAACTCATAAACCAAGCAATAGAAGTTCCTATCAAAGAAATACCAGCGATAGTAGCACTGTAACCCATAATTGATTGAATATGTAATGGTAAATAAACAGAACAAGCAATCAATATAAAAGAACTGATAAAAGTTATGATATTTACAATGATAGAAGATTTATTGAGGATAAATAAAGGAACAATAGGCTCAGAAAGTTCTGGCTTCTTGGAGATAAAAAAGGATAGAAGAAATCAAAGTGATAACTAATAAAATTACACCTAAATAAAAATCTTCATCTAAACTCATTACACCATATAAAAGACTGCCAATAGCAATGGAAAGCAAAATAGCTCCAAGGTAGTCTATTTTAGGATTAGTAGCAGGCTTTTGTTCAATGTACAAATTTAGCGAGTATATAGAACTGATAAAAGACCAAAGGGAATGTTTATAAAAAATATCCATTGCCATGAAAGATAATCTATGAGAAATCCACCAAGTAATGGACCTACAAGACCAGCTATTCCCCAAATAGTACTGATAGCTCCTTGAATAATAGAGCGTTCTTCTAAGGTAAAAATATCCCCAATCATTGTAAAACCAATGGTAAAATAGCACCAGCACCAATGCCTTGAATGCCACGGAAGATAATTAATTGGTGCATGGTTTGAGATAATCCAGCTAATAAGCTACCGAAAAGAAAAATGGAAATGCCAATCATAAAAATTCGTTTTCGCCCATAAAGGTCAGCTAATTTACCGTAAATAGGAGTAGAAATTGCTGATGTTAAAAGAAAAATAGAAAAAATCCAGCTAATCATTTTGAAATTATGCAAACTTTTCACAATTACAGGTGCAGCAGTAGAGACAACAACACCTTCAAATGCAGCTAGAATATTGCAATGAGAAGGAAAATGCAATTTTTTGTTTAGTTTTGTCCATATGTAAGAATCACCTATTTTATTATTAATTTTTAAGACATTTTAACATAGAAGCTAAAATAAGTCAGCTATATTTTGTGGGGAAAAGTAACAATACTATTCAATCATTGTCTAAAATATGATAAAATGTAAACAGTTTATTTTGAAAATGGGGTGAAGATATGAAAGTTACTAGAGAAGATGTAGAAAATGTAGCTCTTCTGTCTCGTCTTAGCATTAAAGATGAAGATATGGATAAAAATATAAGCGAGCTTAATGATTTTCTTGAATATGTAGATAGATTACAACAAGTAGATACTGAAAATGTAGCTCCTACTGCACACGTATTGCCTGTACAAAATGTATTTCGTGAAGATGTAGTAAAACCTTCCCTTGATCGTGAATTGGCATTATCTAATGCTCCACAACAAGAAGATGGTTATTTCCGTGTACCTAAAATTTTAGAAGAATAATTTATTTTAATTACTTTGATTAAATTGAGGAGGCTTTTACGTGAATTTATTTGAAAAAACAGCACATGAATTACATGATATGCTTGTAAATAAAGAAATTTCTGCTGTAGAAATTACAAAAGATGTACTTTCTCGTATGGAAGTTACTGATGATAAAGTAAAAGCATATATCACAAAAACAGCTGATTATGCTTTACAACAAGCAGAAAATGTTGATGCTGATATCGCTGGCGGAGCAAAAATCTCTGTTTTAGCAGGTATACCAGCAGCTATAAAAGACAATATTTGTACAAAAGGTTTAAAAACAACTTGTGCATCTTATATGCTCGAAAATTTTGTACCACCATATAATGCTACAGTAATGGATAAAGTTTTAGCTCAAAAACCTGCATTAGTTGGTAAATTGAATATGGACGAGTTCGCTATGGGTGGTTCCACAGAAAACTCTGCATTTTTTGCTACACATAATCCATGGAATTTAGACTGTGTACCAGGTGGTAGCTCTGGTGGTAGTGCTGCAGCAGTTAGTGCTGGTAGTGCTATTTGGGCATTAGGTTCTGATACTGGTGGATCTATTCGTCAGCCAGCATCTTTTTGCGGTGTTGTTGGTTTAAAACCTACTTATGGTCGTGTATCTCGTTATGGTTTAGTAGCATTCGCTTCTTCACTTGACCAGATTGGTCCATTGACTCGCGATGTAACAGACTGTGCTCATGTAATGAATGTGATTGCAGGTCATGATGAAAAAGATTCTACATCTATCAATAGTGATGTTCCTGATTATACAAAATCCTTAGTAAATGATATAAAAGGATTAAAAATCGGTTTACCAAAAGAATATTTTATCGATGGTATGGACGAAGATGTAAAAAAAGCTATGAATACAGCTATCGAAGATTTGAAAAAACTCGGTGCTGAAATCGTAGATATTTCTTTACCACATACAGATTATGCTATTTCCACATATTATTTAATAGCTCCAGCAGAAGCTTCTACAAACTTATCTCGTTATGATGGTGTAAGCTATGGCTCTCGTGTAGATGGTGAAGACATTGTTTCCATGATGACAAATACAAGAACTGCAAAATTCGGTCCAGAAGTAAAACGTCGTATTATGATTGGTAACTATGCTTTAAGTGCTGGTTATTATGACGCTTATTATTTAAAAGCATTAAAAGTTAGAACACTTGTAAAACAAGACTTTGATAATGCATTTAAAGATGTAGATGTTATTTTGGCTCCAGTAGCACCAACACCTGCATATAAATTAGGTTCAATGGCAAATGATCCATTAAAAATGTACTTGATGGATATTTTCACTGTTCCACTTAACTTAGCAGGTCTTCCTGGTATTTCCATTCCTTGTGGCAGAAGTAAAGATAATATGCCTATCGGTATGCAGTTTATTGGTCGCCCACTTGATGAAGAAACTATTATTCGTGCAGCATATACTTATGAAGTAAATCATGATTATGCTAATAAAATTGGTCAGGGGGTAGAATAATGAAATACGAAGCAGTCATTGGTTTGGAAATTCATAGCGAATTAAAAACTAATACAAAAATTTTCTGTAGCTGTGCTACTTCCTTTGGTGCAGACCAAAATACACATGTTTGCCCTGTTTGTCTTGGTCTTCCAGGTGTATTACCTGTTGTCAATAAACGTGTAGTAGAATTTGCTATCAAAGCAGGTCTTGCACTCAACTGTACAATTAATAAATTCAGTAAATTTGATAGAAAAAACTATTATTATCCAGATTTACCAAAAAAAATTTCCAGACTTCTCAGTTTGATTTACCAATCGCTGAACATGGTTATGTGGATATCGAAGTAGAAGGCAAAACAAAAACGCATTCGCATCACTCGTATTCATATGGAAGAAGATGCTGGTAAACTCGTTCACTCTGGTACTACAATCAAAGATTCTAGTAGCTCTAATGTTGACTATAATCGTACTGGTGTACCACTTATTGAAATCGTATCTGAACCAGATATGCATTCTCCAGCAGAAGCTCGTGCATATATGGAAAAAATAAAATCTATTTTACAATACATTGATGTATCCAATTGTAAAATGGAAGAAGGTAATTTACGTGCCGATGTAAACGTATCTCTTCGTCCAGAAGGTAGCGAAAAACTTGGTACAAAAGTTGAAATGAAAAACTTGAATTCCTTCAAAGTAATCGAAGATGCTTTAGAATATGAAATTGAACGTCAAAATGAAGTGTTAGAAGATGGAGGTATCTTAGTACAAGAAACTCGTACTTGGGACGATGGTCGTGGAATTACACTTTCTATGCGTAGCAAGAAAAAGCTCAAGATTATCGTTATATGCCAGAACCTGACCTTGTGCCAATTGTTACAACTGATGAACAGATTGAAGCATATAAAAAAGAACTTCCTGAATTACCAGATGCAAGAAAAGCTCGTTTAGTAAATGAATATGGTCTTCCTACTTATGATGCGGAAATCATCACTTCTACTCGTGCTATGGCTGAATACTTTGATGCTGTTGTAGATGCTGGTGCTGATGCAAAAACTTGCTTCTAACTGGATTATGGGTGAATTGTCTAAGCATTTAAATGCTAATGAAAATGACTATTGAAAAATTCTCCAGTATCTGCTCAAAATTTAGCAAGCTTAATTGGCTTAATTGGTAAAGGTACAATTTCTTCTAAAATAGCAAAAACTGTATTTGAAGAAATGTGGACAAGTGGAGATACTCCAGAAAAAATCGTAAAAGATAAAGGTTTAGTACAGATTACTGATACAAAAGCAATAGAAGAAATTGTAGATAAAGCAATTGCAGATAATCCAAAAGCTGTTGCAGATTATCCAAAATCTATGGGCTTTTTAATCGGTCAAGTAATGAAAGCAAGTAAAGGTAAAGCAAATCCTGGTCTTGTAAATAAAATGATAAAAGAAAAATTAGGCTGATTTATGGTCTAAGAATAATAAAAAGCTATTGTGTTAAATTTTTTAATACAATAGCTTTTTGTTTTAGATGGCGATATCTATATTCTTTTGATAAAAATTTGACAAATTGTCAGTTAATAGTGATAATAGTAAAATATATACGGTTTATCTAAAGATTTATTTGTATGGGAATGTAATAAACAATGAAAATATATATTGGGCTGCCATAAATTCTGTGCCAGGCATAGGCAGTAAAACGCTTCGTCAACTTTATGGATATTTTCATGACGGCGAAAAAATATGGACAGCGACAAGAGAAATGTTAGAACAAAGTAATTGTTTAGGCAGTAAAACATTTGTCTGAATTAATAGAATTTAGACAGAAAATATCTATAGATAAATTAACAGAGCAATTAAACATTATAAAATTAAAGTCTGCATAGAAATAGATGAAGAATATCCAAAGTTTATTGAAAGAAATCTATGATCCTCCATTTATTTTATATTATCAAGGTCAATTGCCTAAAGATGAAATTTGTATAGGTATAGTAGGTTCAAGAACTCCAACGACTTATGGAAAACAGATAGCAGAAAATATGGCTGAGGAATTAGCTAAATTTAATTTTGTAATAGTTAGTGGTGCTGCTAAAGGTATAGACACTAAAGCTCATACAGGAGCTTTGAAAAAAGGTAAGACTATTGCTGTTTTAGGTTGTGGATTAAATATTATATATCCAAAAGAAAATAAGCAACTTTTAGAAGCTATAGCTCAAAATGGTGCTGTAATATCAGAATATCCACTAAATACATTGCCAAAACCAGGGAATTTTTCCAGCTAGAAATAGAATTATCACAGGATTGTCCAAAGGAATATTAGTAGTTGAAGCTGCGAAAAAGAGTGGTTCATTGATAACAGCAGAATTTGCTTTAAGTGAAGGGCGAGATGTATTTGCCATACCAGGAAATATTTATTCGCAAAAAAGCGAAGGCTGCCATAGTTTAATAAAACAAGGTGCTAAATTAGTTACAAGGGCAAATGATATTGTAGAAGAATATAATTTTGTAACTAACCAGCAAAGTATATCCAAAGAAACACAAATAGAATTAGGTTTTTCCATGACAGCGGAAGAACAACTTATATATGATAGTTTATCTTTTACAGAGCCTAAATGTATTGATGAAATCATATATAAATTGAGAATAAATGTTTCGAATATATCGTTTATTTTATTACAAATGAAATTGAAGGGACTAGTTAAAGAGACAAGTCCAAATTTTTTATATAAGAGCAATCAGGGAGTGCTTTGAATGAAGAAAAAACGCTTGTAGTAGTAGAATCGCCAACTAAAGCAAAGACTATTGAAAAATATTTAGGCAATAAAAAATATACAGTAATGGCTTCTATGGGACATCTTCGTGATTTACCTAAAAGTCAGTTTGGTATAGATGTAGAAAATGATTTTGCACCTAAATATATCAATATTCGTGGCAAGGGAGATTTAATTAAATCTTTAAAGAAAGAAGCTAAAAAATCTGAAAAAGTTTATTTAGCCTCTGACCCTGACCGTGAAGGCGAAGCTATTGCTTGGCATCTATCTCATATCTTAGGAATTGATGAACATGAAAAATGTAGAATTGTATTCAATGAAATAACAAAACCTGCTATTCAAGAAGCAGTAAAAAATCCTAAAGAAATAAATATTGATAGAGTAGATGCTCAACAAGCACGTCGTATGCTTGACCGTATTGTAGGATATAAGTTAAGTCCACTTCTTTGGAAGAAAATTCGCAAAGGTTTGAGTGCAGGGCGTGTACAATCGGTAACAGTGAAATTAATTTGTGACCGTGAAAAAGAAATTCAAAAATTTGAATCAGAAGAATATTGGACAGTTGATTTTAAATTTAAGAAAAAACCTCGTTCTAGTATGTTTGGGGCAGAGTTAGTAGCTATTGATGATAAAAAATTGATGATTTCAGCGAAAAAAGAAGATGTAAAAATTGCTTCTAAAGCTCAAGCTGATGAATTATGTAGCGATATTGAAAAAGTTACTTTTAAAGTAACAGAAATAAAGAAACGTCAACGTCATCGCAAAGCTCCAGCACCATTTACAACAAGTAGTTTACAACAAGATGCCGCTAGAAAATTAGGTTTTACTTCACGTAAAACAATGATGATAGCTCAACAGCTTTACGAAGGTATTAGCTTAGGTAAAAAAGGGCCAACTGGTCTGATAACATATATGCGTACAGACTCTACACGTATTTCAGAAATAGCTTTAAATGAAGCTAGAAATTATATTGAAGAGAATTTTGGTAAAGAATATTTGCCAGAAAAACCATATATTTATGCAGCTGGAAAATCTTCTCAAGATGCTCATGAAGCAGTGCGTCCAACAAATATCGCTTTAAGTCCTGCCACTGTTGAAGAATATTTGAGCAAAGAACAGTTAAAACTTTATAAATTAATTTGGCAACGCTTCTTAGGTTGTCAGATGTTACCTGCTAGTTATGATGTTATGAGTGTAACTATTAAAGGCGATAAGTATTTAGCTAAAGCTACTGGTTCGCAATTAAAATTTGCAGGCTTTACTGCTGTATATAATGATAGCGATAATAAAAAAGAAAAAGATGTCATCTTGCCAGATTTGCAGGAAGGCGATGAATTATCTATTCAAAAATTAGAAGCAATGCAACATTTTACAGAACCACCTGCTAGATATAATGATGCTTCTTTAGTTAAAACTTTAGAAGAAAGAGGCATTGGTCGTCCTAGTACGTATGCACCAATTATTGAAACTATTTTAGCTAGAGGTTATGTAGTTCGCAGTGATAAAAAATTTGAACCAACTGATTTAGGTTTTGTAGTAGTAGATTTATTGGAAAAATATTTTAAAGATATTGTTGATGAGAAATTTACTGCTGATTTAGAAAATAAATTAGATGAAATAGCAGTAGGTAAAATTCAAAAAATACTTTGCTTAAAGAATTCTATGGGCCATTTGAAAAACTTTAGAACATGCAGAAGAAGAAATTGGTGAAGTAGAAGTGCCAGATGAAGTTTCTGATGTACAATGCGAATTATGCGGTCGTATGATGGTCATAAAACAAGGTCGCTATGGTAAATTCTTAGCATGTCCAGGTTTTCCAGAATGTAGAAATACAAAACCTATTTTAAAAGATACGGGTGTTAAATGCCCTAAATGTGGTGGTAAAATCATTGAACGCCGTACACGTCGTGGCGTAGTATTTTATGGTTGTGAAAATTATCCACAGTGCGATTATGTATCATGGGATATGCCACTTACAAGCAATTGCAAGACTTGTGGTTCATTCTTATTTAGACATCGTTTCAAAAATGGAAGAACTATTTTATATTGCAGTAATGATGATTGTGCTACAAGAAAAGAAGATACTCCTATAAATAAGGAAATTAATAAATTAAAAGAAAAAATTCAACAGCAGACTGCTAAGAAATTAGCGGAACTAGCACAAAAAGAAGCACAAGCAAAAGAAGAAAATGAAAATAAAGAGCATAAAGAAGAAAACGAAGCGTAAAGAGAAATAGGAAAGGAGATTTTGCGTGAAAAAAGTTATTATCGTAGGAGCTGGTATGGCTGGCAGTGAAGCTGCATGGCAAGTGGCTCAAAGAGGTATAAAAGTAGATTTATATGAAATGCGACCAGAAAAATCTACTCCTGCACATAAGACAGAAAAATTCGCTGAATTAGTATGTAGCAATTCTTTGCGTGGTGCAGGACTTGAAAATGCTGTAGGCTTATTAAAAGAAGAAATGCGACAGCTAAATTCTATCATCATGGAGTCGGCCGATATAAATCGTGTACCAGCTGGTGGAGCTTTAGCTGTAGATAGAGAAGGATTTAGTCAATATATTACAGATAAAGTAAAAAATCATCCTAATGTTACTGTGATAAATAAAGAGATAGAAACAATACCTCAAGAAGATGATGTTATTACAATTATTGCCAGTGGTCCATTGACTTCAGAAGTATTAGCAAAATCCATTGGTGAATTGACAGGTCAGGATTATTTTTACTTTTATGATGCTGCGGCACCATTAATCAGCAAAGAGTCTATTGATATGAGTAAAGCATATCGCGCTTCTCGCTATGGTAAAGGAACAGCTGATTATATTAATTGCCCTATGGATAAAGAAGAATATGAAAAATTTTGGCAAGAGTTAACAACAGCAGAACTTGCACCAATCAAGGAATTTGAAAAAGCTAAGTTTTTTGAAGGTTGTATGCCTGTTGAAGAAATGGCTCGTCGTGGCATAGATACTTTACTATATGGGCCATTAAAACCTGTAGGTTTAGAAGATCCTAAAACAGGAGAAAGACCATATGCTGTAGTGCAACTTCGTCAAGATAATGCAGCAGATAGCCTATATAATATAGTAGGTTTTCAAACTCATTTGAAATGGTCAGAACAAAAACGCGTATTTGGTTTAATACCAGGACTTGAAAATGCTGAATTTGTGCGTTATGGCGTAATGCATAGAAACACATTTATTAATTCTCCTGAATTATTGCGACCAACTTTGCAATACAAAGATAGAGATGATTTATTATTTGCAGGTCAGATGACAGGCGTTGAAGGATATATAGAATCCGCAGCTTCTGGTCTTGTGGCAGGTGTTAATGCAGCATATTTAGCTAAAGGAGAAATCCAGTGATTTTCCCAGAACAAACAGCTCATGGCTCCATGTGCAAATATATTACTTCTGCTGTAGCAAAACATTTTCAGCCTATGAATGCTAATTTTGGTTTGATGCCACCTTTAGAAGAACGCATTCGTGATAAAAAGTTGAAAAAACAAAAAAATTGCAGAACGTGCCTTAGAATTTTTAGCAAAATTTAAAATAGATGTATTGAAATTATCTAAGTAAAACTGATAATATGAATATAGCCTATAAATGGAGATGATTTTATGGAAAATTTTAAAGCAACCACTATCATAGCAGTAAAAAAAGATGGAAAAACTGCTATAGCTGGTGATGGACAAGTTACTTTTGGACAAGCTGCTATTATGAAAGCAAATGCCCGTAAAGTACGTCGTTTATATAATGGTAAAGTTTTAGCTGGCTTTGCAGGTTCTGTTGCCGATGCTTTTACTTTATTTGAAAAATTTGAATCTAAATTAATTGAATATCATGGTAATTTAACTCGTGCAGCGGTAGAACTTGCTAAAGATTGGCGTACAGATAGAGTTCTTCGCAAATTAGAAGCATTATTACTCGTTGCTGATGAAAATACAATGTTACTACTTTCTGGTAATGGTGAAGTAATTGAACCAGATGGTAATGTTGCAGCTATTGGTTCTGGCGGATTTTATGCACTTTCAGCAGGTCGTGCATTAGCTAAACATTCTAATTTGACTGCAGCTGAAATTGCTAAAGAAGCACTTACTATCGCTGCTGATATTTGTGTATATACAAATCACAATATTATAGTGGAAGAATTAGATAAATAAAGGAGAATAAATTCATGAAATTGAATGAACAAATTCCTCGTCAAGTTGTTGAAGAATTAGATAAATATATTGTAGGACAATCACAAGCAAAACGTTCTGTAGCTATTGCACTTCGCAATAGATGGCGTAGCGTCATCTCCCAGAAGATATGAGAGATGAAATTATTCCTAAAAATATCTTGATGATTGGTTCTACTGGTGTTGGTAAAACAGAAATTGCAAGACGTTTAGCAAAACTTGTAAAAGCACCTTTTGTAAAAGTTGAAGCTACTAAATTTACTGAAGTAGGTTATGTAGGTAGAGATGTAGAATCCATGGTTAGAGATTTAGCTGAATCTGCTGTACGCATGTTAAAACAAGAAAAATTAGAACAAGTGCAAGATAAAGCTAAAGAAATGGCTCAAGAACGTATTTTAGATATTTATGTTCCAGAACCAAAATCTAGTGCTGTATCTAATCCACTCAGTGCTATCTTTGGTGGTGCAAACAAAGAAGAAGAAAGCACAGAAAAAGTGGAAGAACCAAAATATTCTGCTGGCAGAGAATGGTGCAGAAAACGCCTTTTAAAAGGTGAATTAGAAAATGATATTATTGAAATTGATGTTGAACCAAAAGCAGCTCCTGTAATTGGTATGTTTGCAGGTTCTGGCATGGAAGACATGAGCAATAATATTCAGGATATGATTGGCAATTTAATGCCTAAAAAACGCAAAAAACGCAAAGTTACAGTTGCTCAAGCAAGAGAAATCTTCACTCAAGAAGAAGCTCAAAAATTATTGGATATGGAGTCTATTGCTCAAGAAGCTATTGAACTTGCAGAACGCAATGGTATCATTTTCTTAGATGAAATTGATAAGGTTGCAGTAAAAGGTTCTTCTTCTGGTCCTGATGTATCTCGTGAAGGTGTACAGCGTGATATCTTACCAATAGTTGAAGGCTCCACAGTATCCACAAAATATGGACAGATGAAAACAGACCATATTTTATTTATTGCAGCAGGTGCTTTCCATATGGCTAAGCCTTCTGATTTAATACCAGAACTTCAGGGTCGTTTCCCAATTCGTGTGGAATTGACTTCTTTAACTGAAGAAGATTTTAAACGTATTTTAACAGAACCAACAAATGCATTATTAAAACAATATAAAGCACTACTTGCTACAGAAGGTGTTTCCATTGAATTTACTGATGATGCTATTGAAAGATTAGCTCAAGTAGCTTGTGAAGTAAATGAACAAATGGAAAATATTGGAGCAAGAAGACTTCATACAATTATGGAAAAATTATTAGAAGATTTATCTTTTGATGCACCAGAATTAGAAGAAAAAAATGTAGTAATTAATGCTGATTATGTAAATGAAAAACTTGGTGGAATCGTTAAAAATCGCGACTTAAGCCAGTTCATTTTGTAATTTGATAAATATTGTACAAAATTCAAAAATATAAATTTAT
>ENA-OPZN01000354-OPZN01000354.1-human-gut-metagenome-genome-assembly--contig:-NODE-354-length-15354-cov-2.947921_pt1 | contig 15354 bp, 13 predicted proteins | sample MGYA00242483_ERZ504503 | MGnify/ENA primary metagenome ERZ504503 (study PRJEB26092, sample SAMD00036285) | human gut metagenome | host: Homo sapiens | study: EMG produced TPA metagenomics assembly of... | reverse complement strand
ATCGTAAGGAACACCATCAACACATAGAGGGGATTGGTTGAAGCGTTTACAGAACCAACTCCACGAATCAGGATCGTTGCGTCTGATCCGGGTTGACCGCTGGAGGAAAAAGACTGTAAGCCAGCTACAGTTCCTTGCAGTGCTTTTGATACACTACTGACCTGTGCTTTTTCAATAGTACCGGCGGCAATATAGCTTGCAGACCCTGTAAATGTGGATTTTTGGCAGTACCGTAAGGAACGGTTATCACTACCTCATCTACCATTTGGGCTGCTTCCTTTAATTCTACGTTAATCACTTTGCGTCTGTTTACCGGTATGGTTACTGTTTCATAACCTACAAAAGAGAAGATCAGGCTTTCGTTACCATTAACCTGAATCTGATAGCTGCCATCAATGGAAGTGATGGTACCGCGAGTTTGTCCTTTTTACAGCTACTGTGACACCAGGCATCTCTTCGCCTCCTGCGGTGACTTTACCAGTTACTGTAATTTCCTGTGCATATGTAATCATGCAGAATAGCAAGCTACATAATAATGAAGAAAATCTGTTCATATAAACTTGGCTTTTATTAGGGGTTTGTACATTGCCATTTTTCAGGCATTATATATTGAACTCTCTTTCTAAAATTGTGATGCTACCTTTTTTATCATTATCATATTTCCTAATAGTGGTTTTATGGTCCATCCAAACCTCATTAGGGTCTCTTTTTGCTTTGTGTATTTTATAATTGTGATATTCAATAACAATCGCAAATATATGTATTTTGATTTAAATAGGATAATATATTTTAATATTTTTTTTCATGGTGAACCTGTTGAAAGTCAAAACTATACGGAATTTTATTAACGTAGTTAAAATAGGAATTGTCTTATTTAAATATTGGGCGGATAGATCAAATCTATTTGTTTATCGCATTCCTGTGTATTGATTTGTTTAATTTGATTTCAACAGTAAATCTACTTGAATATCAAAATGAATAAAAATATTTTTTAGACATATTTTATTGTCTTGTTGTATGTTTATTCGTTTGTGGGCTATTCGTTTTTCAGTCGGAAAAGTATCGTTTGCAGAGAGGAGATATAGTAAATTAAGGTAAGATAGGAAGGATTTCGCCTAAAAATGTCTATCTTTGCAATCCAATAACAAATAAGTGTACGTACATATTATGAATATAGAAGAAAAACTCACCACGTCCATTATCAGCGCTATCAAAACGTTGTACGGACAGGATGTACCCGGAAAAATGGTACAACTGCAAAAGACTAAGAAAGAGTTTGAAGGACATCTTACTTTGGTTGTTTTCCCTTTTCTGAAAATGTCTAAGAAGGGGCCTGAACAGACCGCACAGGAAATAGGCGGATACCTGAAAGAGCATGCTCCCGAATTGGTTTCAGCCTACAATGCAGTGAAGGGCTTTCTTAATTTGACAATTGCTTCGGATTGTTGGATTGAACTTTTGAATTCTATTCAGGCTGCTCCCGAATACGGTATTGAAAAGGCTACGGAAAACTCTCCGTTGGTGATGATTGAGTATTCTTCTCCCAATACAAACAAGCCGCTTCATCTGGGTCACGTCCGTAACAACCTGTTGGGAAATGTGCCTTGGCCAAATGTCACGGCGGCAAATGGCAATAAGGTGGTCAAGACCAATATTGTGAATGACCGTGGTATCCATATCTGTAAGTCCATGCTGGCCTGGTTGAAATATGGTAACGGTGAAACACCTGAATCATCGGGTAAGAAGGGGGACCATTTGATTGGTGACTATTATGTAGCTTTTGACAAGCATTACAAGGCTGAGGTAAAGGAACTGACAGCTCAGTACCAGGCTGAAGGCTTGAATGAAGAAGAAGCTAAGGCTAAGGCAGAGGCAAACTCTCCTCTGATGCTGGAAGCTCGCGAGATGCTCCGTAAGTGGGAGGCGAATGACCCTGAGATCCGTGCCTTGTGGAAGAAGATGAATGACTGGGTATATGCCGGATTCGATGAAACGTATAAGATGATGGGAGTTAGTTTCGATAAAATTTATTATGAATCGAATACCTATCTGGAAGGTAAGGAGAAAGTGATGGAAGGACTGGAAAAAGGTTTCTTCTACCGGAAAGAGGATAACTCTGTATGGGCTGATTTGACTGCCGAAGGACTGGACCATAAGTTGCTTCTTCGCGGTGACGGTACTTCTGTTTATATGACCCAGGATATCGGTACTGCCAAATTACGTTTTCAGGATTACCCCATCAACAAGATGATTTATGTAGTGGGTAATGAACAAAACTATCATTTCCAGGTACTTTCTATCTTGCTCGACAAATTGGGTTTTGAATGGGGCAAAGGATTGGTTCATTTCTCATACGGTATGGTAGAGCTGCCCGAGGGCAAAATGAAAAGTCGTGAAGGTACAGTAGTGGATGCGGATGATTTGATGGAAGCAATGATTGAAACTGCTAAGGAAACTTCTGCTGAATTAGGTAAATTGGACGGTCTGACCCAAGAAGAAGCCGACAATATTGCCCGTATTGTTGGTTTGGGTGCTTTGAAATATTTTATCCTGAAGGTGGACGCACGTAAGAATATGACTTTCAACCCGAAAGAATCGATAGATTTCAATGGCAATACAGGACCTTTCATTCAGTATACGTATGCCCGTATCCAGTCTGTATTACGCAAAGCGGCTGAAGCAGGTATCGTTATTCCCGAAATCATTCCAGCAGGTTTGGAACTGAGCGCAAAAGAAGAAGGTTTGATTCAGATGCTGGCTGATTTTAAATCGGTTGTCAAGCAGGCAGGCTCAGACTATAATCCTTCCATTATAGCAAACTATGCATACGATTTGGTGAAAGAATACAACCAGTTCTATCATGATTTCAGTATTCTGCGTGAAGAAAACGAAGCGTTGAAAGTCTTCCGTCTGGCATTGAGTGCCAATGTGGGCAAGATTGTGAAGACAGCAATGGGCTTGCTGGGTATTGAAGTGCCTGAACGTATGTAAATGGCAAAGAAACAGAAATATTATGTAGTATGGAAAGGTGTCAATCCGGGAGTTTATGACTCCTGGACTGACTGCCAGCTACAGATAAAAGGTTATGATGGCGCACAATACAAGTCATTCGAGACCAAAGAGGAGGCGGAACACGCCTTGGCTTCTTCCGCTTTTCATTATATAGGCAAGAATGCTGTTAAAAAAGAAGATACTCCTAAACAACTTCCCGAGAACTTTGATATGAACTGCCTGGCTGTGGATGCCGCTTGCAGTGGAAATCCCGGACCGATGGAATATCGGGGCGTTTATTTGCTTACGGGACAGGAGGTTTTTCATTTCGGTCCTGTTTATGGAACGAATAATATTGGAGAGTTTCTTGCCATTGTCCATCTTGGCATTGATGAAGCAGAAAATATCAGTATGCCTGTTTACTCGGACAGCCGTAATGCGTTGAGCTGGGTGAAACAGAAGAAATGTAAAACTAAACTAGAGCGGACTCCTCAGACGGAGAAACTTTTTCAAATGATAGAACGAGCCGAAATTTGGCTGAAAGAAAATAAATATACCACACCTTTATTGAAGTGGGAAACCGACCGATGGGGAGAGGTCCCGGCTGATTTCGGACGGAAATAATAAAGAACTGAAGATATGAAAAAGAGGATTGCTTATATCAGCTTGTACTTTTTTACGGTCTTACTGATATTTATTCTACAGAAACCATTATTCATGCTCTATAATGGTTCCATTGAAAAAGGATTCGGGTTTGCCGATTATATGCAGGTAATGATTCATGGCGCCAGTCTTGATGCCGCTACGGCGGGATATCTTACTGCATTTCCATTCTTGTTGGTACTGATAAGTATTTGGTTTAGGAAATTCCCTTTGAAAAAAATACTTTACGGGTATTATATTTTGGCTGCCGCGCTTATTTCTATCATTTTTGTGGTAGATATGGCATTATACACATTCTGGGGATTTAAACTGGACGCATCTGTTTTTCTTTATATCGATTCACCGAAGGAAGCTTTGGCGAGTGTTTCCGTCGGATTTATCTTGCTGAGGGTTCTTGCCATCTTGTTACTCATAGCCCTGAATAGTTGGGTCTTGCTGAAAATCACGCCTTCCGTTTTGACCGCCACCCGGAAACGGATAGCGGGAACTGCGGGAATGCTGTTATTAGGAGGTGTGCTTTTCATCATTATACGTGGTGGTGTAACGGAATCCACTTCTAATATAGGGCAAGTATATTTCAGCAACGAACCTTTCTTGAATCATTCGGCGGTCAATCCCGATTTCAGTTTGTTGTCTTCTATGGGTAAATCCCAGGATTTTGCATCAGAGTTCAATTTCTTTGATGAAGAGAAGCGGGCTGCATTGTTTGACGGACTTTATCCTACAACAGATGGGGATAGTATTATTCAAGTCCTGAATACCAAGCGTCCCAATATTCTTATTATTTTGATGGAAGGTTTTGGAGGTGCTTTTGTAGAACCTTTAGGCGGTCTTCCTGATGTGACACCCCATTTTAACCGTCTGTCAAAGGAAGGGATCTTTTTTACAAACTGTTATGCCAATAGTTTCCGTACCGACCGTGGAACAGTCTGTACTTTCAGCGGTTACCTTGGATTGCCTACGGCATCGGTAATGAAAATTCCTGCCAAGAGCCGTACGCTGCCTGCTATAGCTGAAGGATTGTCCAAGGCGGGTTATAAAACAGATTTCCTGTATGGAGGTGATATCAACTTTACCAATATGAAGAGTTATCTGCTGAGTACCGGTTATCAGCGTCTTACAGCCAATACAGATTTCTCATTGGCCGAACAGACCAGTAATGCCTGGGGAGTGAATGATGATATTACTTTTGAATATTTATATAATCAGTTAAGAAACCGGAAGGAAGAAGGGCCTTGGCATACTGCGTTTCTGACACTTAGCAGTCATGAACCTTTCGAAGTTCCTTATCACCGGCTGGAAGATAAAATTCCCAATGCCTTTGCTTATACAGATGAATGTCTGGGTAAGTTTGTTGACCGGTTGAAGCAGACTCCCGCATGGAAAGATCTTTTAGTTATCTGCCTTCCCGATCATGGTTTCTATTACCCGCGTGAGGGGTCTAATGCGATGCCTCGTTTTTATCATATTCCCTTGTTATGGTTAGGTGGAGCGGTAAAACAGCCTATGCAGGTGGACAAGATTATGAATCAGACCGATTTGGCAGCCACTTTGTTGGGGCAGCTTGGGTTGGAACATACTGCATTTACGTTTAGCCGTAATGTATTGGGAAGTGATTATAAGTATCCTTTTGCCTTTTATAGTTTCAATAATGGGTTCTCATTCAGAGACAGTACAGGGGTGACGGTGTTTGATAATAATTCCGGCAGTATTCTTTTTGATGAGCCTGAAGCTGACGAATCCCGTCTGGATAAGGGTAAGGCGATATTGCAAACCGTTTATGATGATTTAGGGAACAGATAGTAAAACTTGGACGCGGACTATATGAATCAGTATGGAATTCATATAGTCCGCGTCTCAATCGGTGCAGAATCTGCCGGATATAACTATTTCCGTTTCTCGTTGAACTTGTACATGATTACCGTATTGCGTAAGTCGCAACTTCTGTAATCTGTATGGAAGACCTCTTCCAGCTGATACTTTGCATTGTAATTCTTTAAAAACTCCTCTTGTGCATTTGCAGAAAGTATGACATACCCTTCTTGCGGATTTTCCAGTGTGAAATTCCGCATTTGGTTATTCATATAATAATTTGTACAATAAAACCGTATCATTCTGTCTGTATATGAATAAACGACTCCTTCAGGCACCTGTTTTCTGATATCCTCTGCCAGATGCTTATCGGATTTTACAGCTAGTATTGTTGGCTGATGTACCCCGTCTAAAGCGACAAACAGGCAAAGAACACAACCGGTGATTCCATAGAGGAGTGACCCCGTACTACTTTTTTTGATAACCAGCCTTAATGTACAGATGGCAGCCACTACCGGCAATACTATAATCAGCCATTTGGAAATAGAAAAGGACGTGCTTTCCAAAGCTTGCATAAACGCTATGTTTTCGGCAGCATGACGTCCGTTGCCCCATATGCTGTCCGGTATCATCTGACAGCGTACAGCAAAAAACACCGCGGTGAGTAACAAACAGAGCGAGGCAAAGATATAAGCCGATATTTTGAACACTTTCGCCCCTTTTTGCATTAACGCCTCCAGATACTGGGCAATCAGTACAGCCATAAATGGATAGATAGGCAACAAATAGACGCTGCGTTTGCTTTTAGGAATACAATAGAAGACAAAAATAGCGATAATCACTATCCAGATAAACAGCTGTATGGGGGATTGTGAGCGAATGTTATCCCAAACCTTCCTGATGCGTCCGGTGAAAGAGTTTCCTGCGGGCAGCAGGTGCATTTCATTCCATTTCAGTCCGAATAGTGAGATAAGCAAGACCAATGTCCAAGGTGTCCACCCCCATATAATGGTCAGGAAGTTATACCATAAAGGGTTGTGATGCGACGGGTATGACATTTTGCCGACAAAGCGTCCGGTGTTTTCCTCCAGCATCAGGTCCATAAACGGCTGTCCTCCCTGTAGCCAGGCCGCATAAAACCAGATTCCCAATGGAATAAGGGAAAGCAGCCCGATTCCGAATAAGGAAAGGAAAGTCTTGCCGAATGAGCGTCCCCGTATCAGCTGGTAAATACCGATACACATACAGGGGAATATAGAACCCACAGGTCCTTTGGTCAGCGTGCCGCATGCCATCAGCACGACAGCCGTCCAAGGTATTCCCTTGCAGCCTTTTCGTCCCAGCGAAATAGTAAGCAAAGTGAGATGACGATGAAGGAAACCTGTAGCATATCCAGCCTGCAAGCCACCGCCGCCCGGTGCACTTCGAATGAAGTGAGCAGTAAAAGGGAGGTAATGACTGCTGTCTTTGTATCCTTATAGCGGGCTACGAATCCGAAAAACACGAACTGCATAGCTAGAAAAGCGATAGCGGACGGCAGACGGGACGAGAATTCGCTCACCCCTCCGAAAATGGCGGAAATAGCTGCAATAGACCAATACAGGAAAGGAGGTTTATAGGCGATGTCTGTTCCGTAGTTCAAAGGCAATATCCAGTTGCCGCTTTCCAACATCGAGTATGCCACAATTGCTTCGCGCGGTTCCCCTTTAGAGTAAAAAATAGTTTCTCCCAAAAAGGGGATTATTACAAGTGTGCTTAGTAAGGCTATGAACCAAAATGCTTTTTTCTTGTCTGACATATATTTTTCGGTCTTTTATATTTACTGTCGCAAAAGTACGAATAATTCTTTAGTAATACCTAACTTTGCATTTTAAATCAATGAAAATGAATAAACTGAAACAGATACCCGAGTTCCTGCGATTTGTAATGGTAGGCCTTTTTGCTACAGGGCTGCACTATGGCATTTATTTTGTCTTGCAAAAATTCATTCAGGTCAATGTAGCCTATACCTTGGGATATGTGCTGAGTTTTGTTGCCAACTTTTATCTTACGGCTTATTTTACTTTCGGGCAGCCTCCTTCCTGGAAGAAAGCTTTTGGCTTCGGGGGGCACATCTGACAAATTATCTGATACATATCGGATTGTTGAATCTCTTTCTGCGGTTGGGTTTTTCCCGTCCGTTGGCTCCCATCCCAGTGTTTCTCATTGCCATTCCGGTAAATTTTTTATTAGTGAGGTTTGTTTTCAAACAAAAGTAATATCTTTGAGGAGTCTTTATGATAGTGAAGAATGATATGAAGAAAGTGACTCTTTTGATTCCGGTATATAATGAGGAAGCGATGCTGCCCACTCTGTATCAACGTTTGATAGAGCTTGTCAACCGCAATGCCGTTTATGAGTGGGAAATCCTGTTTGTCAATGATGGCAGCAGCGACACTACGCTGGAATGCCTCCGCCGGCTGAGGCAGCAGGACAAGCGGGTGAATTATGTCAACCTTTCGCGTAACTTTGGTAAAGAGGTAGCCATGCTGGCGGGTTTTGATTACGCCACCGGCGATTGCTGCGTTGTGATGGATGCTGATTTGCAGGACCCTCCGGAACTGGTAGACCAGATGCTGGAATATTGGGAAGAAGGATATGATGACATTTATGCCAAACGGCGTACCCGTGGCGAGGAAAGCTGGTTGCGTCGTCAGTTCTCTCTGGCTTTTTATGGTATACTTCAGCGGATGAGCCGTATTGATATTTTGCCCAATGTGGGCGATTTCAGGCTTCTGGACCGTCGTTGTGTGCTCACGTTGCGTCGTCTGCGCGAATGCGAGCGTTATACAAAAGGATTGTTTTGCTGGATAGGCTATCAGAAGAAAAGCATTGAGTTTGATCGCGGAGACAGGCTGATGGGCCATTCCTCCTGGAACTTTCTCAAGCTGTTGAATCTGGCTGTCGAAGGGATAACCTCTTTCTCTATCGCCCCTTTGCGCATCGCCACGGTATGCGGAGTGCTCTGTTCAATCTCCAGTTTTATTTATGCCATTTATTTTCTGATAAAGACCGTGCTTTATGGTGATGAAACGGCCGGCTTCCCCACTTTGATCATTGTCATGCTCTTTTTAGGTGGCATCCAGCTTTTCTCTTTGGGAATTATAGGAGAGTACGTGGGGCGCATTTTCAAGGAAACCAAAGGCCGTCCTACCTACATAGCCTCTGATTATAACGAGGAGAAGTTGGGGTATGACCGTTAAGGAAGGCAAGGCGGTGAAACCCGTCCCACCTTATTGTCCGGTAGCTTTATTGACAGTCTTGTGCTCTTTTACCAGATACTCTGCACTCTGCAATGTGGAGAAACAGTATTTTTTCATCACGTAGAATGTACTGTCCTCCCCTGTTACAAGTTGCAAGGCGTTTCCTTGCTTCTTATATTTGAATTCCTGCCGGTCATGTGGAGAATAAATATATAGGTGGGTTGTATCTGTAGCCGCTATCAAATTATCGGCGGAGAAATAGACATACGGGCGTTGTTCTGTTAACAAATTTATGCCGAAGTCGTTTTGGGTATAACTCATGTTCAGCAGTCCGAGTAAAGTCGGTGCCACATCAGTCTGGCCGCCCGGCTCTTGTCTGATTTCGGGCTTGATGCCTTTTCCGTAAATCATTAGTGGAACATGGTTGTAGGATTGTGGTATTTCACAGTCCGGACTTCCTACCAATTTCCCATGGTCACCCAGCAAAACAAAGATTGTATTTTCAAACCAAGGTTGTTTGCGTGCTTCTTGCATGAATTGCCGGATGGCCCAGTCCGCGTATTCCACAATCTGATCTTCAAGCTTTGTGCTGTGTGGTTTGAAATAGTCAGGTATCACATACGAGGGATGGTTGCTGATAGAAAGCAATACGGTAAAGAAAGGTTGTCTTTCTTCTGCTCTTTTGTTCAGAATGGGCAAGGCATATTGATATAGGAAATCGTCTTGTACACCAAAGCTGTTAACGACTTTATCCTTTGGGTAGTTTTCTTGTGCATATATTTCATCAAATCCGTTAGTGCGGAGAAAAGCGTTCATATTATCGTATTGTGATTCGTGCGTCATGAAGAACAGGTTCCGATAGCCATTATCCTTTAATACGGTGGGCAACCCCGAATAGACAGGTACCACTGCTCCTTTCATGGCATTCCGTTTCATGATGGCAGGGAAAGAGTAGAGGGTGGCATACATTCCGTGGTTGGTATGTATGCCCGCTGAATAAAAATGGTCAAAACTGAGAGATTCCAGATAAAGGCTGTCTAGGAAAGGAGTCAGTTTTTTGGTAGATCCGAAATGCTCCATCAAGTTGGCCGACATCGATTCCATGAAAATAAGAACAACATTCTTTTGTGTAGGGACGGCTGTGCATTTCACTTCACGTGCAATGGGGGAGATGCCTTCTATTCCTTTTCTTTGCAATATACTTTGCATATTGGTTATTGCCTCCTGTTCCGGCATCAGGTGAAGATAGCGGTTTTCCTTACGGTTATCATCCAGTGTGCTGGTAAGTAGATTAAAGACAGGATTAACCCCTAGCTGATTCAGGAATGGATCGGTGCAATAGTATGCTTGACTTACCCTGATGGGGTTATATCCCATGCGTCCCCGTATTCCGAATAGACAAAGTCCTATACAAACAGCACCGGCGGCGAATATACATAGGCGGTTTATCGGGCTGATGGAAGTAGATTTCGAATTGATGAGATGATAGAAATAAGAAGATAACCGTAGTACACTTCCTGACAGCAGAAGAATAGATATCAGTCCTAGAAAAATAGGGAAATAGAATGATGTCTCACCCAATACCATTCCGGCAGTAGTGGCTCCATATCCGAACCAATTGTAAATGGAAGAATTGATTGTCTTAAAAAAATAAGAGAAATAAGGGATGTTGGCTGCCGAAATAATGAACGACAGTGAATAAAATAGAATGAAAAAGATAGAGATAAATCTGAATACCCACTTGGAGTGATAGTTGCAGAGAGCGGTTATCCATAAAATGACTAATGGTAACAGCAATATGTAGCAAGCTATAACATTGTCAAACCATAGCCCTTTTATAAATGCAGTGGCTTGCATGAGAAAGTTGTTTTGTATATCGGGAGGAAACTGATAATCTATTGAGGTGAACAGGACAAGCCGGAACAGGAAGAAAAAAAGTAAAGCAACTATATGTATGATTAATAAGTAAAGTAAAGAAAGAGTAAACTGTTGGATAAGCTTAGCCTGATTCTTACATGCTGTTACAGATTGCTGCATGAGTGAACGGAGATATTTCATTTGTTTTAGTAAAGTTTGCATTTGTTTGAATCAATCCGGATGATTGACAACAAAGGTAAACAGAATTTTAGAAATATCAAAAGAGGGTATGCCAAAAGTAAAATTGACTGCCAATTTGTTCACTTTAGGGCAGACATGTGAGTCCGCCCGAAAATATGGGCAAGCAGTTTCCGTTTCTTATCCTATTTCTCGGGAAGGAGTAAGGCGGTCTCTTTTCATAGTCAGAACAAAAGGACAGAATAGCCGTGCTATCCGGTTGAGGCGCTCCAGACGTCCGTCTTTCCGCGTTCCGTTTAATTTCTGCCGGAGGAGTTCCCATAATTGCAGTTTTACCCGGTCTGTTGTGCTTAGTTTGGCAATGCGGTTGTAAAGCATTCCCCTTCGTATGCACCGTTTGTATCTGCTCAGGTGGGTAAGGTGTTGTTCCATAATGCGTACTATCTCAATATCTTCGCTCTTACCCCTCCGTTGTTTTCAGCTTTGACGGTAACTTTCTGGTTATGTTGTCTGAAGTAGTTCAGTACTTCATATCTTTCTATAATGTCTCCTTGCATTGCCATATAAACCAGAACAGCCAGTCGCCGCTGTAGCGCATTTGCAGGCATTGTTCCATATTTTGGGCATTTACCATGCTTTTTCTGAAAATGGCCGAGCTTGCATTGGCTATATAGCTGCGCCAGTAAAGGTTATGTTCGGCATAAGTCTTCCCATTGAATACGGCGTATGGAGGTATGGCAGATTTCCATTTGTTCATGTCGTAACTCAGCACATTACCGTCTTTATCAATATACTTGGAACCGGCAAAGCATACGGCGGCTTGTTGGTATTTCTCCATTAAAGGAACTACTTTCTCTAAAAAAGTAAGCTCACACAAGTCATCGGCTTCGGCTATCCATATATATTTTCCTTTGGCTAATTGCATGCCTTTAAACCATTGTTTAAATGGATTTCCGGTGTTGTGTTCGTTTAATAGAATATGGCTCACTTTGGCATGGTCTTGATAGTCCGATAATACCTCTTCGCTACCGTCTGTTGAGGCATCATCAAGTAAAATCAGTTCGATATTCTGATAGGTCTGTTGCAGAATACTCTGAATTCGTAGATTGAGGTATCGTTTATAATTATAATTAGGTACCACTACACTGACCAAGGGAAGTGCATTCATGCTTTATTGTTAAGTTAGTTCTTGTTTTATTTCTACAAATGTAATGTTATACAGGTAAATAAACAAGTTGCTTCTTTGGTTTTTTTTTCAAAAAAACAGGAATTTTTGTTGAACTTTTAAAAAAGAAACGATAATTAACATTTTAGTATGCAGTCTTTCTTGTACCTTTGCATTATACACTACATAGCATTTGCTGTATTAAACTAAAAATTAAATTAGACATTAGACTATTGTTTAAATTCAATTAGTATGAGAAAGAAAATTCTTTTTATTATTCCGTACATTCCTTATCCGCTGGATTCGGGCGGTAATCAAGCTTTCTTTAATATGGTGGAATATCTGCGTCATAAGATGGCCGTATCTGTATTGCTTTATCCTGAAACAGGGAGACGTATGCAAGATGTAGAGTCATTGAAGAAAATTTGGGATAATGTGGATTTCTTTATTTATACTCCTAAAACTAAAACTGTCAGATTACCCAAAATTAAACATCCTTTTTATTATAAATGGCTGCAAAAGATACATGCGTCTGTAACCCGTAAAATGAACCGGCAACAGATATGGACGGATGAAACGGGCGAAGTTGTGGATTTAGTACGGGGAAAGAGTACTTTGTTCAGCTCTTGTTTCCAGCCGCTAGACCAGGGGTATGTGGAGTATGTTTCTCAGGTGGCTCATTCAGGTTTTGATATTATTCAAGTAGAGTTTTATGAACTGTTGTCATTGGGATTCTTGTTGCCTGAAAATGTACAGACTATTTTTTGTGCATCATGAACTCCGCTACATCCGTAATGAAAAGGAGATTACTTTGTTCAGGGAACAGACTGCCGGTGACAGGATGTTGTTTCATATAGCAAAGGATTTTGAGCGCAGTGCATTATTGAAATATAAAGATGTTATTGTTCTGACTGAAGTAGACCGTAAAATTATGGAGGACTTCATAGGACGGAAAGACCATATCTACACTTCTCCGGCTGTGGTGCAAGTGGGTGACAGGCTGGAACAGCCTTTTGTTCCGGTCCAAAGCGGACGCCTGACTTTTGTGGGAAGTGAGGATCATTTTCCCAATCTGGATGCCGTGGCATGGTTCTGTCACGAAGTGATTCCGCATCTGCGTAAACGTCATTTTTCGTTTACATTGCAAGTAATTGGTAAATGGCGTGGAGAGTGTATCAATCGTTTGCAGTCCGAATACCCGGAATTGAAGCTGGCAGGCTATGTGGAAGATCTGGGCTCTTTTTTAAAAGGCAGTGTTGCTGTTGTTCCAATACGTATCGGTAGTGGTATGCGTATGAAAAATATTAGATGCTGTATTGTCAAAAGTTCCTTTTGTAACGACGGCAAAGGGTGTGGAAGGCATTGATTTTAAGGATGGTGAAGATTGCTTGATTGTTGATGACCCTGCCGGATTTGCAGAAGCTGTCATAGCCTTGTCAAGTAATCCGCAGTTGCAGAGACAGTTGGTTACCCATGCGGAAGACAGTTTGCGGCAAGTATATAACCCCGGACAGATGCAGGAAAGAAGGCTTGCCGTGTATAACAAATATTAGGGGATAAAGTGGGGTAATCTTGGGTGATTATTTCTTTTTGTTACCTTTGCGGCATTATATATAATTGATAATTATGCTGAAACAGTTCTTTAGTTTGTTGAAGCGGTATATTCTTCCATACCGCAAATATTTGACATGGGCATTGATACTGAACTTTCTGTCGCAATGGCTTAATGTGTTTTCGTTCATGGCGATTGTGCCAATTTTGAACATTCTGTTCAAAATTGATACCAAGTCTTATGAGTACATTCCTATGGATATTCATAATTTGGATAAGGATGTACTCATAAATAATGCCTATTACTTTGTGTAGCAATTTTGTGGCGACAAATGGTGCGTTCTATACACTTGCCATGATGGGAGGAATACTTATCTTTATGACTATGTTGAAAACTGCCGGTTATTTTGCTTCTGCGGCTGTCATGGTTACCTTTGCGTACAGGTATTTGTCCGGGTATCCGTATTCAGGTTTATAATAAGTGTTAGTCTTCCTTTGAGTTTTTTCTCAGAAGAACGTAAAGGAGATATCATAGCCCGTATGAGTGCGGATGTTACGGTGGTGGAGAACTCGTTGACCAGTTCCATCGATATGCTTATCCGTAATCTATCGCTTCTTTTGGTTTTGTTTTGTCACTCTTGTTTTCGGGTTAAGTTGGCAAATGACGCTTTTTGTTATCTTTATTTTACCTCTGACAGGTTGGATAATGGGGGTTGTCAGCCGGAAGCTGAAAAGACAGTCCTCTACAGCACAGGCGCAATGGGGAGATATTATGTCCCAATTGGATGAAACATTAGGAGGTTTAAGGGTTATCAAAGCGTTTATAGCCGAAAGCAAAATGTCTGCCCGGTTCTCTAAAACAAACAATGACTTCCGCGATGCAATGAACGAGATGATTATCCGGCAAAGTTCAGCCCACCCCATGAGTGAGTTTTAGGCACTTGTGTGATTGTGACCGTGCTGTTGTTTGGCGGTGCTTTAATCTTAAATACAAACTATGCTCCGATGGATGCGGCTACTTTCATATTTTATCTGATTATCCTTTATAGTATCATCAATCCTTTGAAAGAATTTTCAAGAGCATTTTATAATATTCCGCAGGGATTGGCCAGTATGGAGCGAATTGATATGATATTGAAAGCGGAAAATCATATCGTAGAGCCGGAGCAGCCTTTGCCATTGGACGCTTTCACAGATAAGTTAGAGTTTAAAAATGTAAGTTTCAGCTATGTAGAAGGGCGTCCGGTCTTGAACCATATCAATCTGACTGTTCCTAAAGGAAAAACGATTGCACTGGTGGGTCAGTCCGGTTCCGGAAAGTCTACTTTAGTGGACTTGGTACCGCGTTATCACGATGTATCGGAGGGTGCATTGCTGATTGACGGCAAGAATGTGAAAGATGTATCCATCCACAGTTTACGTTCTCTGATTGGTAATGTAAATCAGGAAGCTATTCTGTTTAATGACACCTTCTATAACAATATTACTTTTGGTGTAGAGAATGCCACTATGGAGCAAGTAATAGAAGCTGCCAAGATAGCGAATGCACATGATTTCATTATGGAAACGGAAAAAGGATATGACACGATGATTGGTGATCGTGGAGGGCGTTTGTCCGGTGGTCAGCGTCAGCGTGTCAGTATAGCCCGTGCAATTTTGAAAAATCCTCCTATCCTTATATTAGATGAGGCTACTTCGGCTCTTGACACAGAGTCCGAGCGTTTGGTTCAGGAAGCGTTGGAGCGTTTGATGAAATCGCGTACTACTATCGCTATCGCACATAGATTGAGTACCATTAAGAATGCCGATGAAATTTTGTGTACTTTTATGAAGGTGACATTTGTAGAAAAGAGGAACTCACGATGAAACTGATAG
>ENA-OPZN01000352-OPZN01000352.1-human-gut-metagenome-genome-assembly--contig:-NODE-352-length-15373-cov-1.794372_pt1 | contig 15373 bp, 17 predicted proteins | sample MGYA00242483_ERZ504503 | MGnify/ENA primary metagenome ERZ504503 (study PRJEB26092, sample SAMD00036285) | human gut metagenome | host: Homo sapiens | study: EMG produced TPA metagenomics assembly of... | reverse complement strand
TCTTCCTCTCGTTGTATCTCCTCAAACATAGTATAACACAGCCTTTCCATTTTCCAACTTACACATTTTCTGACGAAATTTCTTTCATTTCTTTCCTTTTACAACTTATTCTTTGTGCTTATTTTATCATCATTTTGTGCATTTTTATCATTCGTTATAGAATTAAATACATTGTTTTAGACACTGGTCACAAAAAGTAATCTGTGATAGAATGGGTCCAGAAAAATGTATGAACTAAGATTTATGATGAGTATGGAGGTTTTGTAAATGGCATTACATGTTATGGATGAAGCAAACCGTTGTCTGGGATGTAAGGTTCCCCAGTGTCAGAAAGGGTGTCCTATCAGCACTCCCATCCCGGAAGTGATCAAACTTTTAAAGGCAAATAAATTAGATGAAGCAGGTAAAATGCTTTTGAAAATAATCCGCTGACTACTGTATGCAGTCTTGTATGCAACCATGAAAACCAGTGCGAAGGCCACTGCGTTCTCGGACGTAAGGGTGCTCCGGTCCATTTTTCTACCATTGAAAGCTATATTTCCACAACTTATGCCAATAAAATGACCCAGGGACCTGCTCCTTCCAATGGTATGCGGGCTGCTATCATCGGTTCCGGTCCTGCCGGCCTTACCATTGCTGTCATCCTTGCAAGATATGGCTATGATGTTACTATTTTGAAGGAAAAGATAAAGTTGGCGGTGTCCTTCGTTACGGTATCCCGGAATTCCGTCTGCCAAAATCTGTCCTGGATGATTTTAAATACCGCCACTTAGACTTAAAAGGCATTAAATTCCGTCCGAATACACATATCGGCGGCGCCATCGGTATTGATGACCTGTTCCGTGACGCTATAAGGCCATTTTCGTAGGAACCGGCGTGTGGAAGCCAAACGCCCTTCATATTAAAGGGGAAACTCTGGGAAATGTTCACTTCGGCATTAATTATCTAAACAATCCGGACAGCTACCAGTTAGGAAAACGTGTCATTGTCATCGGTGCCGGAAACGCAGCTATGGACGTTGCAAGAACTGCCATACGCAAGGGTGTTCAGGAGCTGACCTGCTTCTCTATCACAAAACAGGTGGCTGCAAGCAAGCATGAGTTCAGTTATGCTCAGTTAGAGGGCGTTCAGTTTGAGTACAATATGGCTCCTGTGGAGATCAAAGATGACGGTGTTATCTTTAAAGATGTGATTGAAAATGAAGACGGCACCTTTACTGACGTTCCGGACTCCACTCATTTCTTCCCGGCTGACAGCGTGATTATTTCTATCAGCCAGGGACCGCAGAACCGGATCGTCAACACAACACAGGGTCTGGCTGCAGATAAAAGAGGCCTGTTGGTAGCCGATGAGACCGGACATACCACCCGCCCGGGTATTTTTGCTTCCGGTGATGTTGTGAACGGCGCACGTACTGTGGTTGAGGCAGTTGCTCACAGTAAAATAGTTGCCGAGTCTATGCACCAGTATATGCAGAGTCTGAAAGATGGGGGAATAAGACTGTAACACAATTTTTCTTGAAAAATCTTATAAACCAAGAGTATAATCGGGGGATGTTGCAAAATAAAATGTTTCGCTGCATCCCCCTTTTATGTGTTTTCAAAGTTTGTTTCTGTTATAAAAATGGCAAACAAAACTTTGTGAATGTACATATTTTTTAACTTTCATCAATTTACAAAAAGAAAAGAGAGTAATCATTATGAATCAGAAAAAAGTCACCCTCCGCGGAGAACTTGCCCTGCTGATCGTTATCCTCATCAACAGCATGGGCGTTGTTTTAATGCTGCGCTCCGGCTCCGGCATTTCCGCTATTTCCAGCGTCCCCTACGCATTTTCCCTTGTATTTCCGGCTTTGACCCTTGGCACCTGGACCTATATTTTCCAGGGACTTCTTGTTTTAAGCCTGATGATCTTAAAAAAAACGCTTTGTTCCCAGCTACCTATTTAGTTTCGTAGCCGGTTTTGCCTTTGGAAAAATGGTAGATATTCATGAGATCTGGATCAACACACTGCCACTTACCATTCCCCTTCGGGTGTTCTACTTTGTGGCAAGCTATCTGATCCTCTGCTTCGGTATCGCCCTTTCCAACCGCTGCAAACTCCCGGTCATCCCAACCGACCTGTTCCCAAGAGATCTCTCCGAGATTATTAAAAAGCCTTATTCCAAAGTCAAGATCACCTTTGACGTAACCTGTCTTTTTGTTACCGCCTGCATGACCTTCCTCTGCCTTGGACATATCTCCGGCCTTGGAATTGGTACAGTAGCAGCAGCCTTTACCATGGGAAAGACCATTGGTGTAATCGGGGATGCGATTGATAAAAAAGTGGAATTTGTATCCGTATTAAGTAAGTAAATACAACCATAAACATACTAAAAGCCGCCAAAACAGGCGGCTTTTTGCTATTCTATCATAGAAAAAGACTCCAACCCATCAGGTCAGAGCCTTCATTTCCTTAAATTTCGTCCGTTCCATCTTCTCTTTTAACGCCATCCGGACATCCATCAGATCTTCTTTTTACCAGCCGTTTTTTCTTCTACCAGGCATTCTCCGGCTACATACACATCCCGTACATTGGAGGCGAAGGCGCTGTAGACCAGGGTGGAGTAGGGGTCGTATATGGGGAACATGTTGGGGGAGTCGGTTTCTATGATTACCAGATCAGCCTCTTTTCCAGGTTCCAGGGAACCGGTCACATCTCCCAATCCCAAAGCTTTGGCTCCCTCAATTGTCGCCATTTTCACGATCTCTTTTGCAGGAAAAGCACTTCGGTCTTTTAAGGTGTTTTGTGGAAATTTTCACACATACGCATCTGGGTAAACAGATCCAGAGTGTTTCCGCTGGCTGGTCCGTCTGTGCCCAGACCTACATTTACCCCCAGGCTGCGAAGCAGAGCCACCGGCGCTACTCCTTTGGCTGCCTTGGTGTTGGAACCGATACAGTGGGCAACATTGGTTTTCGTTTCTGCTAACAGCCTGCAGTCGGCTTCTGTCAGGCGGATACTGTGGGCAGTCAGCGTATGCGCTCCCAAAAGTTCAAAAGAATTCAGATACTCCACCGGTGTCATCTGGTATTTTTCTGCCAGATACGTCATTTCGTAATCCATTTCCGCAGTATGGAGTGTAAATACCGTATTTCCCTTAAGATCTTCTTCCAGAGCCATTTTCATATGTTCCCCGCTGCAGGTAGTGTTCCATGAGGAGTCAGCGCCCCTTTCACTCTTGGGTGGTTTCTGTAAGCCCGGATCAGGTCCCGGCCCCGTTCCAGCGCTTCCTCTGCACAGGAGGCGTCACAGGTAGCATCTTCCATTACGGTCTCCCCCGCAATTCCACGTATTCCCATCTGATCCATGATATGTGCTACTTTTTCTTCAAAATAATACATATCAAGAACTGTGGTCACACCGGAAAGAAGCAATTCACAGATACCGTATCTGGCAGATGCTGCTGCCAGTTCGGCATCCATTGCCTGCGACTCCATAGGAAGCAGAAATACCCGCAGGCGGTCCTTGCAGTCATCTCCCAGTCCCCTGAACGGGATCATCCCTAAGTGGCTGTGGGTGTTGACCATTCCCGGCATGATGATCCCTCTGCGGGCATCTTTTTCCTGACAGACCTCACCCGCCTGAGTCATGGCTGCTTTTTTTGCCTTTTAACTCACTCTCCGGCCCTGCTTCCACGATTTTGTTTCCATCTATTATCACATAACCATGATCCCACACTTGCATCTGCTGGTCCATGGTCACTACAATTCCATTTTGAATGATCGTTTTCACTTTCAGATCCTCATTCCGTTTTTATCAAAATAAGTTTGGATCAGAGGCACTTTCTCCTGGCTCTTCACCTCTAACAGCCCGAAATCCGTCAGCTTCAGTCTTGGGGATACAGGAAGACATAAAGTAGACATGGACATGATCACATTGTTGTTGTCATAGCCCAGATCTTCCATGGCCTTTCGCACCTGTCCCAGCTGTTTGCCTAACACAGAAACAGGCTGATCCGATAAATACCGCCTACAGGAAGAGGGGCCTGGGCCGCCAGCTTTCCGCCGGCATACACTACATAGCCCCCTGAAGCTCTCTCACCCGTTTCTGGGCAAGTTCCATATCTTCCTCATTATTTCCCATTACAAGAAGATTGTGGCTGTCATGGGACCAGGTAGTAGCTGCTGCTCCCGGCTCCTTAAAAGTACCTTCCACCAGTGCTTTGGCAACATTTCCATTTTTCCCATATCTCTCATAAACCACTGCCAGGGAAAGTCCTGCTTCCTTCCAGCAGATATTTCCATTTTTAATGGATAATCTCTTTTTAACCGGTGTGGTAGCCGTACCAAAATCTGATATTTTTATCACATTTACTTCTGCAAATGCAGCTGACGGATCTTCCGCTTTGATCTGAAAATCCTCTTTTTCAGCCTCCCGGCACTGGACCGAATGATAAAAATGCTCTGGAAAATCTCCCACAGAAAGGAACCTTTGTTCCTGAATTTCCGCCTGCATATCTGCCTGCCCTTTCTCCAACGCACCCTTTCATACACACAGCATCCCTTTTTAAATACCATAACCGGCTGCATGTCCTTAAGAGACTCCAAAAGAGCAAAATCAGCGATCTTTCCCGGTGCGATCATACCACGGTCATCTAAATGCATCCGCCTTGCAGGTGTCCAGGTAGCACAGTAAATTGCCTTTTCTACAGGCATCCCAGCCTCAATGGCTGCCTTTACGATCCCGTTTAACTGGCTCTTTACCAGTTTATCTGCCATGGTATCATCTGTCACCAGAGCTACATTTTCATACAGCTGATTTTCACAGACCACCTTTACCACCTCAGGCCGCAAAGACTTAAGCTGCAGCTCCAGAAACATGCCAAGATCCGTTTTTTCCAATACCGACTGCGGGGTCTGCTGGGTATGGTCCGCATCTACGCCCTCATAGATAAAGCGGTTCAGATCCTCTCCCGAAAGTCCCGGGCAATGACCCTCAATGCGCATCAACGGTGCCTCTTCTTTGCAAAGCCGGATCATTTCCCTGGTCTTACTGTACCCGTCAGCACTGAGATCCTTAAAATTCATAATCTCTCCCAAACAGAGAACCCCTGGATCCGAAGCCATTTTCTTCGCATCCTCAGGATAAAGAGCAGCTCCCGGTGTCTCCAGTTCTTCATTGGTAGCCGGTACACTGGAAGGGATCGCCCAGAAAATGTCCTGCTCCGTTTTCTGGCTCATAAAGCTTTTTATGCCTTCCATGCCAAATACATTGGCGATCTCATGGGCGTCTGCCACAACGGTAGTCACTCCATAGGGAAGTGTGGTCCTGGAAAATTCCACAGGAGTTGTCATAGAACTTTCAATGTGCATGTGGATGTCTATAAACCCCGGGATCATATATTTTCCCCGGGCGTCAATGGTCTTTACCCCAGGATAAACAATTGCAGGGGAAACGCAATAAAACTTTTCCCCTGCAACTGCCACATCCCGCTTTTCAAAACACTGTCTGTAGGTCATAAAGACATTTGCGTTTTTAATAATAAGATCAGCGGTCATATATTTTCTCCTACTGATTGATGGTTCTGTTCCACTGGTCGATCCAGTTGTTTAAGATCGGGTTTACGAAAGAATAATCTACGATCTTTGCGCTTGTCAGCAGTCTCGCCGTAGGTCATATCCTTTGCTTCTTCCTCAGTAAAGGTAACTTCCTGTTGGTAGGAGCCTCATTTAATGCCTTACCAGTCTTTGTCTGCAGTTCAGGGCTGATGCGATAGTTTAAGTACTCATAAGCCAGATCTTTGTTCTTGCAGTTCTTGGTAATGTTAATGGTATTGAAGTTTGCGTAAGTTCCCTCTGGAGTTACATATACCAGATCCGGGTTTGCTGCTACAATAGTAGGAACACCGAAATCACCTACAACAGCTGCTGCTACTTCACCGGAAGTAAACATATTGATCAGGTCAGAAGACTTTGTATAAGTCTTAACAAGGTTTGGTTTTAACTCAGCCAGTGCTTCAAAAGCTGCCTTTCCTTCATCCTCTGCTACAGGAGTACCTGCATGGTCACCTGCTACATAAACCATAGCCGGTCCGAAAGTAGTTGTGATCTCAGGAATAGAAACCATACCTTCCAGGCGGGAGTCCCACAGATCATCCAAAGCTCTTGATCTCAAAGCCGGTCAGTTCCGGATTGTAAATGATACCGATGCTGTTGATGGTGTAAGGAATGCCCTGTCCATTTTCAGCCAGCTCTTTTGCAGCCGGGATCAGGTTTTCTGCATTCGGGATCTTGCTTAAGTCAATGGTATCGAAAAGTCCCTCATCTGCGCCCTTTGCAGTCATAGCCTGGGAAAGCTCGATCACATCAATAGAAGACTCGCTGTCTGCTGCCAGCTTGGTATAACGGTCATTGGTTCCGCCTGTTTCTGTTACGATCTTGCAGCCAAATTCCTGCTCAAAAGGAGTATATACTTCATCTTCAGAAATATCTTCGCTCAGTCCATAAGTAGAAAGGACCAGCTTTCCATCTCCCTTAGAGCCTTCCGTAGCATCTGCCTTGGAGTCTGCTGCTGTCTGTCCGTTGGTATCTGCTGTCTTATCGGAGGTGGATGCGCCGCCGCATGCAGATAACATCATTGCTGCACAAAGTACTACTGCTAATCTCTTTTTCATAATAATTCTCCTTTTATATAAAGATTTATAAAGATTTTTACGTAAATGCTTTTAATGCCGGATCTTACTTAATCTTGTATTTATCTTCTCACCAGGATCAGCTTATCCTCCGGAAGATACAGACGGAGCATATCGCCCTCTTTAAATACATGGTCTGTACCCATATTTACCTTTAAAACACCGGCTGCTGTCTCTACTTCATACTGATAGCTCTTTCCAAGGAAGGTGCGAACACCTACTTTGCCGCTCAGTACATTTTCGGAAAACTTATCATCTGCCAGACGGATATCATCCGGGCGGATGGTTGCCGCATATTCCCCGCCGTCTAAATCCATGGCTGTCTTAAATGCAGTTCCATCTGAGAGAACATATAAATGATCTGCCTTTTTCTCTACATCCAGGAAATTCTCAAATCCAATAAAACGTGCTACAAACTCCGTTGCAGGTCTGCGATAGATATTTTCCGGTGTGTCATACTGTTCGATGACACCACCATTCATAACTGCCACTTTATCGGAAATAGAGAAACATTCTTCCTGATCATGGGTTACAAATAAAGTTGTGATACCTAACTTTTTCTGCAGGCGCTTGATTTCCACACGCATGGAAAGACGCAGCTTTGCATCCAGATTGGATAACGGCTCATCTAATAAAAGAAGCTTCGGCTCAATAACTAAGGAACGGGCTAAGGCCACTCTCTGTCTCTGGCCACCTGACATCTGTCTTGGGAAGCGGTTTGCCAGGTCGCTAAGGCCGCATACTTCCAAAATATCCTTTACCTTTTTATCGATCAGTTCCTTATCCATTTTTCTGGTGCGAAGGCCAAAAGCCACGTTATCATACACGGAAAGATGCGGGAATAATGCATAACTCTGAAATACCAGTCCGAAATTTCTCTTGTGGACCGGAACCTTTGTCATATCTTCCCCATCCAGTAAAAAGCTTCCGCCCTGTGGATCAATAAAACCTGCTACTACACGAAGAGTGGTAGATTTTCCGCAGCCGCTGGGACCAAGTAAAGACACCAGCTCTCCTTTTTCCACATCCAGGCTTAAGCCCTTTTAAGATCTGCTTTTTCTTATCGTAACTAACATCAATATCCTTTAAACTCATAAATGCCATTTTCATTTTCTCCTTTATCCGCCTGACCGGCGCTGTTATAACCTGTAACTTATTTTGCCAGAGCTGCAATACCCAGTGTACGGTCTACAATGACCATGATGATAACTGTTGCTGCCATTAAAAGTACGGATACAGCAGAAACTGTAGGATCATAGTTGTACTCAATGTAATTCATCAGGGTTGACGGGAAGGTGGACACGCCAGGACCTGATAAAAACATGGATACCGGGATATTATTAAAGGAATTGATAAATGCCAGCATAAACGCGGAAGAAATACCGCTTGTTACATTTGGAAGCACTACCTTAAAGAAAGCGGCGGTCTTCGGACATCCAAGACTCCAGGCTGCTTCTTCAATAGAAAAATCAAACTGCTCCATGGAAGAACCTACCACACGGATCACATATGGCAGTGTTACCATGAAATGACCTGCCAAAAGTCCTGTAAATACAGGGATCCTTAAAGTTAATATCAGGCACTGGTACATGATAAAGCCGATAACGATACCTGGCACAATGGTAGGTGACAGGAAAATGGATTTTAAAAGTCCTCTCCCTTCATGCCGGATCTTGCCAGGGCATAGGCTGCGGGAATACCAACCAAAAGGGAGATAAAAGTTGCCAGAAATGCCACTTCCAGGCTGGTGATAAAGGACCGACGGAAGGATTTTAAGGCGAATACATTGGCAAACCATTTTAATGAAAAAGACTCAATGGGAAATGTAATGGCGCTGCCGCCTCCAAAGGCTGTTACTGTAATGATCAGCAGAGGAATAGCAAGAAACGCAAATACCAGCACTGCCCATATGGTCAAAAGTTTATTTTACGCATAATTCTCACCTCTCCGGTCCAGTTTAGCTGCCAGAGCATTAAAGCCCCGGATCACAGCCAGTGTTACAACGATCATGATCAGCGCGATCACAGAAGCACCGGTCCAGTCACTGACGGACATGGCACGCTGATAGATCAGGGTCGCCATTACCATGTTGGAGTTGCCTCCCAATAACTGAGGCGTTGTATAAGCAGTCAGTGTTCCGGTAAATACCAGGATGCCTCCTACGATGATACCCGGAAGACTCATAGGAAAGATCACCTTCATAAAAGCTTCCATACGGGCTGCCCCAAGACTTAAGGCTGCTTCCATCATGTCATCGTCAATATTTTCCATAACACCTGCTACTGTTACGATCATCAGAGGAAGAAACAGATACACAGAACCAATGATAATGGAAAAGTCTGTATACAGCAGTTTTAATGGCTTTGGCACCACTCCCAGTCCAACCAGCACTTTGTTGATAATGCCGTTGCTTCCCAGGATATTGATCCATGCAAAGCTTCGTATTACAGAGTTGGTCATCATTGGGAAAATGGAAGCTGCAAGAAGGATCCCTCTCCATTTCTTGCTGCACCGGCTGATAAAATAAGCGGTTGGGATACCGCCCACCATGCAGACAAAGGTAGTGATCACTGCGATCTTTACAGTACGGATAAAGATTTTCCTGTAATACTCATCCTGGAAAAATCCCACATAGGCATCAAAGGGATATGCTCCGGAAAAGATACTTGGAAACAATACCCGAAGCAGCGGGATCGCCAGAAATAAAAACAGGATCACCAGCCCGGTGTGAGCATAAACCATGCACTGCTCTTTTTCATTGTTTTTGTTTCTCCTCTCTGATAAATATTAATTAGCATACATAATAAATATTTATTTCTTAATGAAATGTACTTATATATTTCACATACATTATAGAAAGTGGTATACTATAAGTCAAATATATATTTTCTATAATTTTTATGCAGTAAAGCTATAATATAAATTTGGAAAGGACACCTATGGAATTAAAAGAAGCCCGCTATATTCTTGCCATTGCAAAACACCAGAGCATTGGAAAAGCCGCAGAATCCCTGTATATTTCCCAGCCCTCTTTAAGCAAATATTTAAAAAACCTGGAAGAACGCCTGGGCGCTCCCTTATTTGACCGCAGGGAAAACCACTACTATCCCACTTACATGGGGGAGCGCTATCTCTACTACGCAGAGCGCATTGCCGCCTTTGGGGACCAGTGGAGCCAGGAATTTGATGACATTGCCCACCAGGAAAAGGGACGCTTAAATATTGCCGCACCCATTATGATGGGTACTACTCTCATCGAGCCATCCCTTATGGGCTTTCACAAGCGCTATCCTTATGTTACCTTAAACATTATGGAAGCCATTAATTTCGTTGCGGAAAACAGCCTGGAGGACAACTCCATTGACCTGACGATCTATAATGTACATAAATTTCCGGAAAATATGGATTATCAGATATTAAGAGAAGAAGAGATCGTACTGGTCTTAAATAAAAACCACCCCTTATGTGAAAAAGCCCAGCCAAAGGAAGGCTTTCGCCACCCATGGCTGGACTTGAAAATGCTTGAAAAAGAAAATTTTATCCTGTTATACCCGGACCAGAATACCGGTGGTATCGCACAGTCTTTATTTAAAGAATACTCTATGGAGCCAACGGTACTCCTTCACACCAGAAACAGTGCCATGTCCATCCGCCTTGCGATTCAGGGACTGGGAGCTGCTTTTGCACCGGAAAGTTATTTTCGGGAAGAATCCCGGTTTTTCCCGGAAGGATGCTGCTTCTCCATTGGCCAGAAACCGGTTCTTACCACAACCATTGTAGCATACCAGAAAAAGAAATACCTTTCCCAGCATGCAAGAGACTATGTGGGGATCTTAAAAGAATATGCTACTTCCCTATCGGTTTCAAAGGGCAACGATATATAAAAAATAATTTAAACAAAATGATCTATCTTATTTTCTTCCTGTATAGATCCATGCGGCGAATGCCACTGTAGCCGGAACACTTAATACGATACCGAAACTTCCTGAAAGTCCCTGCATCAAAGCGATACCGATGTTATTGGAATTAATAATCTGAAGATAAGGAAGATGATAGGCATAATCCATGATCAGCATGGAAATACTGCTGCCTGCAAAGCAAGGATCAGCGTATTGGAATCTGTTCCCATCATATCACGGCCCACTCTCATTCCTGCTTTCACCAGCTGCATGCGGGTAATCTGGTGGTTCTGGTCATAAATCTCTTTCATGGCACTAGAAATAGACATAGCTACATCCATAACTGCCCCTAAGGTACTGATCAGAAGACCGGAAAATAAGAGTCCGCCTACCTGTATATCATTGGTCTCATAAAGAGTAAGAAGACTTTCTATATCTGATACATTCCACCTGTGATCCCTGATAATCTGGAAAATACAGTAGCTGTGATCCCGGCAATAAGGACTCCTGATATGGTCCCAAGGACTGCACAGACTGTTTTTTCAGAAGCACCGCCTATAAGGTACATGGTCACTGCGGTGGTAATGGCACATATAAATACGGCTGTCCAGAAAGGTGAATATCCCATATAGACTACGGGAAGATAAATAAAAAGAATGGCTCCAAAGGTAAAGATCAGTCCCAGAGCACCTTTTACACCCTGCAGACCGCCTACCAGGCACAATGCCAGCAGATAAAGTACCACAAAACCGATCATTACCTCTTTCCGGTCCATGGAATAAACGCTTGTGATCACTGAATTTCCTGCAACGCTCTGGAGAACCACTACCCGCATTCCCACTTTGCAGGCTGCACCAAAAAGATAGCCTGCACTGCTGGTAGTTGTAAGTTCCTGTCCCTTTTTCACTCCACTCGTCATCTTTACGACTACAGTCTGCTGCCCCACACGCATTCCGTCTTCCTGAATGTTGTCTTCCAGGATACGGACCACTTTTCCTGTCTCAAAAGTCTGCCCTGTGCGGTTGACCAGCTGTGTCTTAGTTACGTTATTCAGTTTTACCACTGCCAGTGCCATGATCACCATGATCACTGTCATAACTGCGTACTTTTTTACCTGTTTTTTCAGTGCCTGATCCATTTTTACTGCCTCGATCTATCCGATCAACGTCCCGCAAGGCTTTTTGCAGCTTTCGCGGGACGGAATTTGATCTTTTATGTCTTTTTATATCTTTTTTATACCTTTTATTGCCGGCTTTGGGCTTATCTGTTTACGGTCTTGTGAATGGTAAAGGTATTATCAATATTTTCTACCTTTCCTTCATCTGTGATCTGATAAGTGGTGATCTTGAAATCATCCTTGGTCAGATCGATCACAGAGTAGCTTGGCAACCAGTTCTGGCTTCTTACTTCAATGTAATCCTGCTGTGAATTAATAAGCTCATAATACTTGGAACCGGAAGCGGAGTTTGCTGTCATATAAAGGGTTCCCTTGGGGTTGGTCACAACGGATTTGCCGGAGCTTTCAATGGTATAGCACTTATTGTCTGCTGTAAAAGCATCTTTTGCTTCTACAGCAGCTGTATCAGATGAAAGAGGATTTAAAGTAATACTCTCCCCTGTATTGTTGTTGTAAGCATGATCCCAGTCATAGTCCAGACCTGTTTCATCCAGTCTGAATTCATAAGAGCCATGTGACTTTCCATCTCCATAGAGGATTTTGGAACGGCTGTAGGTATGGTCATGTCCCTGAAGGACTACGTCAATATCATACTTGTCAAATACAGGTGTCAACTGGGTACGAAGGATCATACCGTCTGTATCAGAGTGATCCAGGCCGGAGCCGTAGATATCCTGATGGATGGTCACGATACGCCATTTTGGTATCCGGGAAGTTTTGCAACTGCTTTCTGAATGGCCTGCTCATGTTTCTGCTACATTTGTAGTTTGTTTGTATTTAAATACAATAAAAGGCCAGGTCCATAGCTGTAGTAATAATCTCCTCCTGCTTCTGTCATTCCCAGATCAGTCGGATTTGGATTGTTAAAATGATAGCTGTAATCTTTGTTTAAAGAGTCGTGGTTTCCAATGGTAGTTGCTACCGGAAGGCTCTTTAAAGCATCTGCGGAAAGATAAGCTGCATACTCTTCTTCCTTTGGCTTTCCTGTTTTATTTACCTGGTCACCGGCAGAGATCACAAAGTTCAGATCCGGGTTCTGTGCTAAAGCTGCATCCAGTGTACGGTCCCATGCAAAACCGTCATTGCGGGCTGCTGTATTGGCAGCGCCGGAGTCAGCACTTAATTTTCCTTCTCCCTGAGGCTGTCCCTTAGAAGCACCTACCTGCGGGTCGCCTACATAAAGGATCTTTACATTTTCAAAACTTCCTGTTTTATAAACTTCCGCAGGAGTTCTCACACCGCTCTTTTCTACAGAATAATAATAAGTAGTGTTTTCTTTCAGACCGTTTACAGTTACATAGTTGTAGCTGTAAGGTTTTCCACCTGTAAGAGATGGATCTACACTGCTTGCAGTTCCTGAACAGGCTTTAAGATCATCCTTATCTGTTCCAAAATAAACAACAGGTGTTGGCTCGTTTCCTTCACTGTACCATGCAAAATTCAGTTCGGAAGCTGGCGCCGCCAGGTGTTAATGATACCTTTGTAAAATCTGTAGCTGTCTGGTTCCAGTCTGCTACCCACTTCTGCCACTGTTCAGATCCGCCGGTTACAGATGAGTCATTGTAATGTGTGGTAGCAGCCCATACCTGCTGTCCCCCCGATCACCAGTACACCTGCTAAAAGTCCTGCTGCAATTCTTCTCTTTTTCATATCCATTCCCTTTCTTTTATATTACTTTTTGTTATTTTTTATTTTCTGTATCATGGTTTTTAGTATAAAAAAGCCATGTAAAATCTACTACCAGGGAAATGTATAGGAAATGTATGATTTTTGCAAATTGAAGTCTGAAAAATGAATGTACCCCAGAACATAAAAAGCGCCCTGGAACATGCTTTTTACATATCCCAGGGTGCTTCCTGCTATTTTATGCATCTGATCTTGAAAAGGCATTTTTCATAGAAGAACTCAGCTCAAATAACACCTTATTCAGTGTATTTCCTGTCTCTTTCTTTAACATAGCTGCCATTTCTTCGTTGATCTCTTCCCGGATCTTTTCTTTTTCTTCCGGCGTGCCTGCTGCCTGCTGCGCCTTATCTCCCTTGATGATCAGTGCATGGGCTTTAGATCCCACTGCCAGGCGGTAGCGCTCAATATAAATAGAAGTCTTTGCATAAGCTGCATCTGCCATAGCTGCGATCATACGGCTGGCCCAGTAGAAATTCTCGGTGGAAACCTCTGCTGTGGTATTTGCCATATACTCCGGTGTCTTTGATACCTGTGGATAAAATGGCACTAATACATTAAATGGATTGGAAGCAAAGGCAACCCACTGGATTACCTGAAACTCCTCCGGCATATAAGGGCGGATCTGGATCAGTGACAGCAGATCGGTGCGGTTGATGCCGATAGCGCGGTATTTATTGCGGTATACCGGGTCAGAGTGCTTCGCATATGGATCATAAGGTGTTCCCTGAAAATGAGAGGACAGCACATATTTTACATCTTCACTGTGATCTTCTTTTCCGGTAACCATGCACCATGGCGGATCATCTGACTCCGGTGTATAGTCCGCGTCTTCCCCTTCCCATTTCATGGTATGGGGATTGAAATAGCGAAGACCGAACCAGGCTCTTGGGGTATTGTATACATGGTCAGAATCCTCATGGCTGCCAAAAGCATCCCTCGGGTTAAAGCAGTCATCAAAGGACAGATCCAGATGATTTTCTTCAATAAATTCCCTCATATCTGCAGAACACATATATTCCTTCTGCTCAAATAAGGCATCTTCCAGATCAAATACATCCAGTCCCAGCTGGTTTGGCATTACCACATAGCTGTCATCAGGTACTCTTCTGGCGATCCAGTGGTGTCCGCCGATTGTCTCAAGCCACCAGATCTCATTTGCATCCTGAAAAGCAATCCCATTTTTCTCATAAGTTCCATACTGCTCCAACAGGCTTCCCAGGCGCTTTACACCTTCTCTGGCACTGTTAATATAAGGAAGGACAAGAACAACGATATCCTCCTCTCCAATACCACCTGGAACTTCTGCCTTTCCGTCTTCTGCCGGCTGGTACACTACCATAGGATCCGCACCCAGGACTCTCGGGTTGGAGGTAATGGTCTCGGTTGCAGTCATTGCCACATTTTTCTCATTTACACCGCAGGCTGCCCAAATTCCCTGTCCGGGAATGGCATTGGGAGCTGCGCTGTAGCGCATGGGATGCTCCGAAAGCGGGATCTCCACATGAGAGATCACAGATTTGTACACCTTCGGCTGCTCCTCCGGATGTACGATCACATATTTTTTTGCTGTAAAATGATTACCGCCTGCATCGTCATTTCTGGCGATCATGTAGAACCGTCATAACTTGCCTTTTTTCCTACTAATATAGTTGTACATGGCATAATGTCATTCCTCCTGTTCTCATTCATTAAACCGTTTCTTTTATATTATCATCCCGAAGTCATTTCGGAACAGATACAACGCTGCTAAAATAAACCCGCAGCAGACCACCCAGGTAGCCGGTTCGCAGACGCACACTGATTGATACTGCTCTGGAGCACTACGCTCCCTATGTTATAAATGGCACTCATCAGCCCCATACTAAGCCCATGTTCAAACATTCCCACTGCCTGAAGCAGACCTGCTTCCAGGTTATAGATCATAGTTAATGGAATACC
>ENA-OPZN01000351-OPZN01000351.1-human-gut-metagenome-genome-assembly--contig:-NODE-351-length-15386-cov-2.261682_pt1 | contig 15386 bp, 28 predicted proteins | sample MGYA00242483_ERZ504503 | MGnify/ENA primary metagenome ERZ504503 (study PRJEB26092, sample SAMD00036285) | human gut metagenome | host: Homo sapiens | study: EMG produced TPA metagenomics assembly of... | reverse complement strand
TAAAGATCCTGAAGCTGGGAGATGTGAGCAGTGACGATGTTCGGGACATGAAGGAAAAAGGCGCGATCATTCTGGATGATGGAGGAGATGTCCAGTGGCTGCTGAAACAGGTGGATGATACCGCAATGGAGAATTTTAAGAATCGGCTGCGGGAGGATATCCATACCATGTCCCATGTTCCGCATTTATGTGATGAGTCTTTTGGCGGGAACCTTTCTGGAGTGGCAATCGCTTATAAGCTCTGGGGCTTGGAACAGTTATGTGCCATGAAAGAGCGGAAATTTAAAAAGGGACTGCAGCGCCGGATCGAGCTGATTACCAATATCCTGAATATCAAGGGCGGCCATTATGATTATAAGGACATTACTCCGAAATTCCGCAGAAACAAACCGGAAAACAATCTGGAGCTGACACAGATCGCAACGCAGCTCTCAGGACTGCTTTCCACGGAGTCAAGGCTGCAGATGCTGCCATGGGTGGAAAATGTCCATGATGAGATGGAAAAGCTGGAGGAAGAAAAAAACAAGGATGTTGACGAATTCGGCACCTATGAGAATTTTGCCAAAGCATTTGAAAGCCAGCAGAATGGCATGGCTGCCGGAATGGCTGCGGAGGGCGTAGATGAGTCAGAAAGAACGGAATGAATGGATTGAACGGGCCAAGGAAAGGGTTCTGAGAAATGCCAAGGAAACCGACACCTATGTCAGGGATATCATGGATCTTTATGATGAGACGGCCAACCAACTGGAAAATGAGATCAATGCCATGTTCCAGAAGTATGCCCAGGATAACAAACTGGATAACGCGGAAGCGGAAAAGCTCCTGTCCAGTGAGGAATACAGCCGTTGGAGAAAGAGCATGGATAAGTATGTGGCCGAGGCCCAGACGGATTCCAGGACGCAGCTGGAGCTAAATACGCTGTCTGCTAAGTCCAGGATCAGCAGAAAAGAGCAGCTTCTTTCGCAGATTTATTTTCAGATGATGAACCTGGCCGGAGATACGGAAACAAAGCTGACAGATCTTCTTGGCGATATGTTCAAAACCAATTATTACCGTAGCTGCTATGATATTCAGAGCATCATGGGAGTAGGCTTTACGGTGGCGAAGGTTGATGAGAAGATGCTGAAGCGTATTCTGGAGTTTCCATGGTCAGGGAAAAATTATTCCCAGGCGCTGTGGGAGGATACGGATAAGCTGGCGGCTCTTGCCAGAAGGGAACTGACCATGGGCTTCATGTCCGGGGCCAGCGTCCAGAAAATGGCAAAATCCATAGATGATGTGATGCACCGGGGGGCGTAAAAATGCGGAGCGCCTGGTGAGAACAGAAAGCAGTTACTTTTCTAATCAAGGCCAGATGCAGTCCTATCAGGAACTTGGAATTGAGGAATACATTTTCTTGGGAGGTGGCTGTGAGATATGCCAGGTTTTAATGGTCAGGCATTTAAGTTATCTGAGGCTGAGTGGGAGTCAATCTGCCGCCGATCCACCCGAACTGTAAATGTACTACCAGAGCAAAGCCGCGGATTGATATGTTTGCGCTGAAGGACGGCGCTAATCCATTGAAAGACAATCCAAAGTTTGAAGAATGGAAAAAACGCTATGTAAAAGAAAAGGCAAAAGAGCCTGTGGAACCGTTGACAGACGCGGAGCAACATGCTATGAATAGTTACATAAGCAGTTCTTCTTACGTTTGGAATGACAAGCTCCGCAGGGGAGAAAAACTGACGAAGCAGGAAGAACAGTCCGTAAAGGCAATGGATTCCGCACTTCAGAAGATGCCGAAGTATGAGGGAACGGTAAACGGTCGCTTTCAGATTTCGGAATTCCGGATGTGGATGGGTTTGTTGAATCTTATGTTCCGGGAGAACTGAAGATCTTTAATGGAGTATTTATCATCTTCAACCGAGGTATATGATGATAGTTTCCAAATACAGTATGTAATTCAGTCAAAGAATGGTCGAGATATACGAAAGTACAATTCGACAGAGAAGGAAATTCTTTTTGAGCGTGGATCATCATTTATTGTTACCAGAGTTGATGGACATACAATCTACATGGAGGAGCTGTAATGGAAAAGAAACCATATTCTGATAGACGGTGGTGGGAAGCACCAAAGGCATTTGACAGCGCCTGTAACTCATGCACCAGATATCATGGCTATGCAAAATGTGATATATATCCGGATGGGATACCAAGAGAGGTTATAAGGCAATCGGCTCTGGGAACAAACAACTACAAAGAGGATTTTTGCAGAGATCTGCAGAAAAAGAAAGCATGATGGGCACCCGAAGGGGTGCCTATTAAATTACAAAAAATTACGTTTAAATGGAGCTTAAACACCTTTTAACCAGCGTTAGAGGGTGTTTTTGTTATACAAAAATTCAAGGAGGACATGAAAATGGATGGAGAAATGACCACCAGCACTCAGACAACTGAAACCGTAGCAACTACATCGGCAGAAACATCTATGGGAGCGGCGGGACAGGCCGCAGGTGCAGAAAACGGAAATCAGGAGAAAGCGTCTGCTTTTAAGGACTTTCTTGACGGCCTTTTCGGTACTAAGCAGGAGAAAAAGGAAACCGGAGCAGAAGAAAAGGCTGCTGAAAAAGGAGCAGAGCCGCCTGCAGGTGAAACGGAGGAGAAATCCTTTAGCCAGGCGGATATGGATGCAGCCATTGAAAAAGCAAAGCAGGACTGGGAAGCTCAGGCAGAAGAAGCAAAGAGACAGGCTAAGTTAAGCCCGGAGGAAAAGGCTGCTGAGGAACAGAAAAAGAAAGATGACCAGATCGCAGATCTGCAGGCGAAGCTCTTAAAGAGTGATCTGCAGAAAAAGGCAACGGCATCCCTGGAAAGGATGGTTACCCGGTTGGTCTGGCTGATCTGCTGGATTATACCAGTGAAGAGGCTATGGAAAAGAGCCTGTCAAAATTAATAGAAACCTTCAAGGGAAGCCTTCAGACGGCGGTGGAATCCAGACTTCGTGGAAAGACTCCAGCGGGCCTTGGCAATGCAGCAAGCGCAGAAAATATGTTAAGAGATCAGATCGCAAGAAACATCAGAGGATTATAAGGAGGATATGAGACATGAGCGTAAATACAATTCAGACAGCAGCGGTCATTCAGAGTGAACTGGATAAGGCCGCAGTAGAACAGGCTACTTCCGGCTGGATGGAAGTCAATTCCAATCTGGTGAAATATAATGGTGGATCAGAGGTCAAGATCCCGGAGCTTTCTATGGACGGTTTGGCTGATTATGACCGCCAGAACGGTTTTGTAGCCGGTGGAGTAAACTTCAAGTATCAGACTAAAACAATGACTCAGGACAGAGGACGCTCCTTCAGCTTTGATGAGAATGCAGTGGATGAGACCAACTTCGTGCTGACCGCAGCTACTGTAATGGGAGAATTCCAGAGAACCAAAGTGATCCCGGAGATTGATGCTTACCGTTACAGCACGATCGCGGCGGCCTGCATCAAAGCGAAAACAGCATCTGGTGGATATGTTCCGGCGGAAGATACCATTCTTCAGAAACTGTATTATGACATTGCAACGGTTCAGGAAATCGTTGGAGATAATACTCCACTGGTAATTACAATCAGCCGCATGGTGGCAGCAATCCTCTCCATGAGTGATAAACTGTCCAAAAAGCTGGATGTGACAGATTTTAAGCAGGGAGATGTAAGCTTTAAGGTTAAGAGCCTGGATGGACAGCATCCGCTGATTTCGGTTGGTTCCGAGAGAATGAAGACCGAATACCTGTTCAAAGATGGAAAACCAGCGGGCAGGAAGATGGTGGATTTGCAGCAACGGCATCCAGCAAGAACATTAACTGGATCATCACGCCGAGAAAAGCCCCTGTAGCGGTGTCCAAGACAGATAAGATGAGAATCTTTGATCCGGAGACAAACCAGAAGGCAAGAGCTTATGCGATGGATTACCGTAAGTACCATGATATCTGGATTCCGGATCAGCAGATCAAGACCTGCTTTACCAACGTAAAGGAAGAACTGTCATAGGAGGAGATGTGGGATGATTACTTTAAGACGCGACAATGTAGTGAAACAGACAGAGTCTGAAGTTGTAGCGCTGGCATTGGAAAGCCAGGGATTTGTCAGAGAAGGGGCCGCAAAGAAAGCGGCTCCGGAAAACGAAGCAACTGCAGCGGAAAAGGAACTGAAGGAGGAACTGGCAACGACCAGAAGCCAGAACGCTGCGCTGAAACAGGAACTGGATGGTGCGAAAGACCAGCTTGAGGTGGCCCTGAAACAGAATGCCACTTTGAAACAGGAACTGGACGGCACGAAAGATCAGCTTGAGGTGGCCCTGAAACAGAATCAGGAAGCTGCTGAGAAAAGTCAGGCAGCAAAGAAAAAGTAGGAGGGACTGCATGGCAAGTGAACAGGAAAACAGGATTGTAGCCGAAGTCATGGATAACATGAAAATGGCAGAAACGGAAGAAAGCGCTGCAAGGAGATATGTGCGCCGGGCGGTAGATAAGATCCTGATTTACTGCTGCAGAGAAGATCTTCCGGAACGCCTGGAAGGAACTGCAGCCCAGATTGCCGAGGATATGTTAAAGGCAGATCTGCTGGTCTCCACAGGAAAAGAAACATCATCCGTTACCCGTGGAGACACAACGATTTCTTACCGCGATCCAAGCGCTTCCCGGAGCGCCACGGTGGACTTCATGAAGAATTATGAGACATCCTTAAACCATTATAAGAAAATGCGCTTGCCAAAGGATAACCATGCAGGAAGCTGATATTCTGGCAGAGACCTACTGGGATACAGTGACCGTTTACCGGCCTTTTAAAGATACTTTACCATCTGGTGAAAGCGTTTTTAAAAGCGGCGCGGAAGGGAAGATGGTGTATCAGGATGTTCCATGTGCGCTATCTTCTCACAGCGGCGGAGCATTGGCCCAGAGCAGCTCCACGGCATCTGCAGATACTTCCTACAGCCTTTTTGTAAGGCCGGAGATCGACATCCTGGAAAATGATTTTCTGGTAATTTCCCGGCTTGGAAAGGCTATAGAAGCTCTGGCTGGAGCTGCTGAACGACAGCCATCCCACAATAATGTTCCAGTTCGTCTGGATGATCCGGTGGTCTGATGAGTACCGAATATACCTTTGACGGATTGGACGAGTGGGAAAAGAACCTGGCCCAGATCATAGACCGGCAATACCCGGAAGAATTTAAGCAAATGGTCATTGACATTGCGGAGCAGGCGCTTGGAAAAGCAAAAGAACTGACTCCGGTTCAGACCGGACGTTTGCGGGATGCCTGGAACTTGGGAACTATCGAAAAGACGGGACGACACCTACTATATTTGAGAATTTATAACAAGTGATGGAATATGCGGGAGCCTGTGGAGTATGGGCATCGTATGAGAGGTGGCGGCTTCAAAAAGCGCTCATATGCTGGAGGTGTCTCTGCAGGAAGTGGAGCGGAAGCTTCCAGACTACCTGCGGGCCTGGTTGACTGATTTTTTAAATACGCATGATTTGGTTTAAGGAGAAATGATGGAAAATCCAGTATTGCAGATAAAAGATGCGCTGATCCGGGCCTAAAGAAGGTAGATCCGGATACAGATGTCTTTTTTGAAGAAATCAAAAGTACAGACCCGGCTCATGGAGTGGAACAGCCTAAAACCTGGTATTTTGTGGATTTGAAGCCAGGAAGCCCTGTAACTGTGGATGGGATTTACACGGACATGAGTGTCATGGTGGATGTTACCTATCATGAGAAGGGTGAAAGCAATAATGCTTATCTCATTAAAGCTGCTGAAATTGACGCAGCCATTCGACCGGTACTTTCGTTTGGTGATAGGAAGATCACCATCGGGAATGCGAACATTAATGTAGTGGATCACGTTCTCCACTACATTTTTACTATCAATTTCCGGCACTCCGAAGAACAGAAGGTTACAAATGACCGGATGGAGGAGCTGGGAGTATCACTGAAAAAGGAGAGTGAGTAAACATGAGCCTGGGATTACCGAATTTTAACTTTATCTTCCAGTCCAAAGGCGTTAGTGCGATTGAGCGTAGTGCCAAAGGAATTGTAGCGGTTATCTTGAAAGATGACACGGAAGGTGAAGAACAGAATGTTTACAACAAAGTGGATGATGTGGATTTCACTCAGTGGACGGAGGATAACTACAATTATCTGAAACTGATCTATGAGGGGGCACCTTCAAAAGTGATCGCCATGAGAGTGGCCACCAATGTAGAAAGCTACAACGCGGTTTTGAAGAAGTTAAAGGACTTAAAATGGAATTATCTGTGCATCCCTGGAATTAAGGCGGCAGATACCACGATGATCGGAGCCTGGATCAAGCAGTACCGCAATGATGAAAAGAAGACCTTCAAGGTGGTTCTTCCCCATTATGCGGGAGATCATGAGGGAATTATCAACTTCACCACAGAGAACATTACTTCGTCTGTTACCGGGAAAAAGCATACTGCAGCGGAATACTGTGCGCGAATCGCAGGAATCCTTGCTGGACTGTCTCTTTCCCGAAGCAGTACCTATTATGTTCTGAACGATGTTTCTTCGGCAGAAGTGCCGGATGACCCGAATGAGCGGATCGATGCAGGTGAACTGATCCTTACCTTTGACGGCAGCCAGTATAAGATCGGGCGCGGTGTGAACAGCCTGACTTCCTTTACTGCCACCAAAACGGAAGATTTTCGGAAGATCAAGATCGTGGAAGGCATGGATCTCTACATGGATGATATCCGGGATACATTTGAAAATATTATGTAGGCAAAGTCATCAATGACTATGACAACAAGCAGATGTTTGTGGCAGCCATCAGCTCTTACCATAAGGAACTTCTTGGAGATGTCCTGGATCGTAGTTATGACAATACTGTATCTGTAGATGTGGATGCCCAGAGAAATTATCTGGAAGGACGAGGCACCGACACATCAGAAATGGATGATACGGCGGTGGCCGAAGCAAATACAGGAAGCAAAGTCTTTGTGACCAGCAACGTGAAATTTGTGGATGCCATGGAAGATCTGAAAATGACAGTAAACATGTAAGGAGGGAATGACAATGGCAGAGAGTATCAAGGGCAATAAAAACTCTTTCCGGTACCTGGGGAGAGCTTTGGATCGATGGAGAGAAAATTTTTGAATTTTCTAAAATCGAGTTAAAGGTAACAGCCAACCGTGAAGATGTCCAGATCGGCATTGATGTGGACTCTAAGATTACCGGATTAAAGGGCGAAGGCTCCTACACCGTAAAAAAGGTTTATACCAGGGCAAAAGCGATTCTGGAAAGCTGGAAGAAGGGCAAGGATGTGCGCTGCCAGATTATTGCGAAGCTGAAAGATCCGGATGCCGTGAATGGACAGACAGAGCGCTGGTCAGCTAACAATGTATGGCACAATGAACTTCCGGTGGTTAACTGGGAAAAAGGCGGAATTGTCGAGGAAGAAACCAGCATCGGCTTCACACCGTCTGATCTGCAGAACCTGGATCAGATTGCAGCATAAGAGGAGGAAACAGTCATGGACAAAGATAAGAGCGAGGTATTTAAGAGTTTTACTAACAAGGCAATCAAGCGCTTTCAGGAGAAAAAGGTCAGAAAATACCGCACATTACATATTCCGAGCTTAGATGAAAATATTAAAATCCGCAACCTGGATTATCCGGAAATCGTAGAGTGTACGGAAATTGAAGATGAGAATGATCCGAACGCGGCAGATAAATATACGATTTATCTGGCTGTTGTGGAACCAAACTTAAAGGAAGTCGCGCAGGAGATGATGAATCAGGGACTGATTCAGACATATCCGGAAGTGGTGAATATCTTTGAAATGAGCGAAATAACAGAAATCGCTACAGAGATCATGAAACTTTCCGGTGTACTCGGAAATAAGAAGGTCACTGTGGTTGAAGAATTAAAAAACTCATAAGCCGAGACGGAGAAACCTATTTCCTGCACTTTTATCTGCAGAAGGGAATCACACCTGAATATATCCTGAATCTGAGCCTGGAAGAAAGGCTATTTTATTTTGCTTCCATGGAGACGGCCATAGAGGAAAGAAGAAAGATGTTTGCTTTTGAAGGGAACGGGGGTGCAAGTGACAAATGAGTGTGATAGGAAGTATCAGCATTAAGGACAATGTCACGGCAACTCTCCGGATCATAAAGAAAGAACAAACCTCTTTCCGGGAAGATGTTAAGAAAACCCGTGAGGAGATGGAGAAAACCTGGAAGGAAAAGTACCAGGCAAAGCTGGATGCGACTCCGGCAACCAAGGCACTGAACAGCTTGAAGTCCAAAATGGAACCGCTCCGGAAAAAAGTAGTGACGGCCATGGCTGTAAAGGACATGGCCACAACGAAAGCTAAAGCGGTAGAAAGCCGTGTAAAAGATCTTGGAAAAAAGATTGCTGAGCCGGTAGTGAAGATCAAGGATGCTACCGGCAAAGGGATTTCTGCGATCAGCGGAAAAATGAAAGAACTGGGAACCAAGGTTGTTATACCGGTCGCAATCGCAGCGCCACGGCCACTACTGCAGTGGTGGGAGCATCGGTGAGCGAAGGCGCGAAGCTGGAGCAGAGCCGTGGCGGTGTCGAAACCTTATTCAAGGATGATGCGGATACAGTCAAGGCGAATGCAGACAAAGCCTTTGAAACAGCGGGATTATCAGCAAATGATTATATGGAACAGGTCACCAGCTTTTCAGCTTCGCTGTTGAACAGCTTAAAGGGTGATACAGCAAAAGCAGCCACCGTAGCAGATCAGGCCATGGTGGATATGGCGGATAATGCGAATAAATTCGGTACCGACATAGGTTCTATCCAGAACGCTTATCAGGGCTTTGCCAAGCAGAACTACACCATGCTGGATAACCTGAAGCTTGGTTACGGTGGTACGAAGTCGGAAATGGAGCGTCTGTTAAAGGATGCTGGGAAAATTTCCGGAGTTAAGTATAACCTGGATAATCTGGCAGATGTGTATAACGCGATCCATGTGATCCAGGAAAAGCTGGATGTTACAGGAACCACAGCGAGAGAAGCATCGACCACATTCAGTGGATCTTTCGGAGCCATGAAGTCCGCAGTTAAAAATCTGCTTGGTTTTATGGCGAGTGGCGGTGATGTAGAAGGCGCTATGGGCTCCGTAGTGGAGACGGCCAGCACGTTCCTGTTTAAGAATGCGGTTCCGATGGTTGGGCGAGTCGTAAAAGCGCTTCCTGGAGCTGTAAAAACGGGCATAAAGGCGGCTACTCCGAAGATTAAAGAATCTGGTGGAGAAATCGTCAAGAACCTGAAAGACGGAATTGTGAGCGCACTGCCGTCTTCTATGAGTGGCGCAGTTAACCAGGCGTTTGATGGTATCGGAAACCTGGGTTCCAAGTTTTCTGCAGCTATACCGGAACTTGTATCCTTTGGAAACAGTGTAACAAACTCCCTTAGTCAGGCTGCAGTAGCCAGCGCCCCGGCGATAGGAAGTATTGTGAACACTGTTTCAACTATGCTTCCAGTAATACTTCCGGTGATTTCAAGTGTGGTTTCTGGTATTAGCGGTCTGATCTCACAGGCATCGCCGGTTATCGCTGGCCTGGTGTCAGCTATCGGTGTGGCCGTTGTGGCACTTGCACCTGTTTTCAGCACAATATTCGATGGCATTGGTGAGAAAGTGAGTTCTGTGATTGGCTTCATTGGAGAGCGAATGGGCTTCATCCAGGAGGTTATCGCGGTAGCTGGCCCGGCAATTGGTTCTGTATTGACCACAGCCTGGAGCGTGATCTCACCTATTATGGATTTGTGTATTAGTGTATTCGAGCTTGTTTTCAGTGTGGTACAGCGTGTGTTCCCAGGAATTCAGAGTATTCTGGAGAGCGTCTGGAGCGTGGTTCAGCCTATTGTGGAAGGAATCGGTTCGGCTATCGGTAAAGTGGCGGACTGGATCAGCAACACAGGAGCCAAGATTGCAGGCTCTGGAGGCGGTGGATCAGGAAGCGTTGGAAAGAATGCGGCTGGAGACAACAACTGGCGTGGTGGACTTACCTGGGTAGGTGAGGAAGGCCCAGAGCTTGTAAATCTGCCGAGAGGTTCCAGGATACTTCCAAACAAGGAAAGTGTGTCTCTGACCAGCAATGCATTCGGTGGCGTAGTACAGGGAAGCATGGCAGCATCCTCCGGAAACGGCGGAGGAATGGCCTCTGTCATCGGCATTTTAACCAATATTGACCAGCATCTTTCGGCTCTGATCGACCGGATCAGGGAGAGCAGGGGCGGCATGGAGGTACCGGGCAGCACTTTGTCCGGTGGAGCAAGAGGATTCCTCGGAAGCATTACAGTCCAGATTGCCAAACTTGCAGACACCGTCAATGTCCGGTCAGAAGATGACATTGATGAGATGGCTGATAAAGTAGCAAAGAAATTTGTAGAAGTAATTGTAAATATGGGATAGGAGGGAGCTTATGGAAGAAAGAATCATTGAATTAAGTGTGGATAATCGGAGCGAAGTCATTAAGCTCCCGATTAACCCTAAAACGGTGGAGATTACATCAAAACAGTTAAATCAGACGATAACCCTGCTGGAAATGGGAGAAGTCAATCTTCCAGGAGACTGTGGATTAAAACGCACAAAGTTTTCCAGCTTCTTCCCATCAGAAAACTCTCCTTTCAGCAGCAGAGCTGAAGATACACCGAAAGGTTATATCACCATGCTGGATGAGTGGAAAACATCGAAAAAGTTGGTTCGCGTCATTGTAACGGACATGGATATCAATCTGGCCATGTTGATGGATGAACTGAATTATTCTGGAAATGAGGGAGACGAGGATATTTATTATACTATGTCTTTTTCAGAGTATGTTACTTTAAATGTTCCCACGGTAAATATCACGCCAAAGGTCAGAGATAACGGTCTTACAGATCGACCCAATACCAGCGCAGGTGGAAGCCATACGGTGGTTAGCGGGGATACTTTGTGGGGGATTGCAAAGAAATATTACGGAAATGGGGCACAGTATACGAAGATATATGGTGCAAATAGCGGAACGATTGAAGCGGCAGCCAAGAGCCACGGAAAAAGTAATTCCGGGAACGGGCACTGGATTTATCCGGGCACTGTGCTTTCAATTCCGGCATAAAGGCGGTGGAAGGAATGAAATTACTGACAGGAGGAAAGGATATCAGCCAGCTAATAGAGAAAATCACTTGGTCTGGCGATACTTCCCAGGTGTCCAGAAAAATCAATTTCACTATCGCACAGAACAAAAAAGACACCCTATTTCCGAATGTGTCTATTGACATCGGGGATGAAATAATCATGCAGGATGATGCGGAAAACAATATTTTCGGTGGAATCATATTTGATGCGGATAAGAAAGGCAGCTCTAAAACGGTAAGTTATCTGGCATATGACCTTTTGTTTTACGTGAACCAGTCTGATGTGAATATGGTCTTTTCTGGGACACCAGAAAGTATTGTCACACAGATCTGCCAGAAGCTGGATATTCCCTGCGGAGAACTGGCTCCGACCAATGGAGTTGTAGTGAAATCACCGTGTTTTGGGAAAAAGGCATATAAAGGCAATCATGATGGCCTATACAGTAGCGGCCAGGAAGAATGGCACAAAATACATTCCTCTGATTAAAAATATCAATCAGCTTTGCGTGATTGAAAAGGGGACGCTGTGTGGAGCTGTGATGACCGGAGACTACAACCTAATTGATACAGATTATAAAAGCACTCTGCAGAACCTGGTAAACCGTGTAATTATCACCAACAGTAAAGGAAATCAGATCAAGGTGATAGAGGATGCAGAGTCTATTAAAAAATATGGCCTGGTTCAGAAAGTTATGAAACAGAGCGATAAGGAAGATATTTCTGCAGAAGCACAAAAAGCATTGATTTCTGTAGAAAATTCTGGATCTGTATCTGGAGTACCGAATGATTTCAGGGCGGTCTCTGGCTATTCTATTATTGTTCAGGATGAAGATTCTGGACTATATGGGCAGTTTTACATAGAAAGCGATACTCATACCTTTACCAATGGAAAAGCACAAATGGATCTTACCCTGGCTTTTGAAAATCTGATGGACGAGGAGGAAATCGAGAAGGACACGAACAACAAGAAAAATAAGTAGGAGGGACTGACATGACAGATCATAACATCGTGCGAATGGTTCACGCGATTGAAGAACGCATATCTGGCGGCAGCGCTACGGATACAAACTCCGCTGGTAGGGTTCAAGCAAGCGTAGATGGAACATTTCTGGCTGATGTGATCAGCGTGAAGCCGTTGTCTATTCAACTGCAGGGGCAGACAGTATCTGCTGGCATTTACATCAATCCGGCCTGACGGTAGCGGCATCGGATAGCGGTGATGAGATTTTAAAGCCCTTTGAAACACCGTTTGAACCGGCTGCAGCATATGAATTTTTGAAAGAATTCCATGAAAAATATGTAATCAAGAAAGGTGATACGGTGGTGGTTGTCATGACAGGCAGCGGCTTTTATATAGCTGGAAGGGCGGTGGCAGGATGAGCATTTTTCCATTTATTGATGCGTCTGGGGTAACAGATACGAAAAAAGTTACTGATTTACCATTGCTGAAAGAATATGCGTATGATTATGCGAAAAATGAACTGCTTCTGGATGAAAATGGCTGTACCTATCTGGTGGAAGGAAATGCTGCACTCCGGATCTGGATATTTAAGGCACTTACAACAGCCCGGTTCCGACACGTAGCCTATTCTCCGGCCTTCGGAGAAGAATATGAGGATCAGCTCGTTGGACACTCCATGAACGGAGAAATAGTAAAGTCCGAAATGAAGCGCTATATTACCGAAGCGTTGATGGTAAATCCATATATCAAGAAACTGGAAAATTTTAATTTTGAGACCAGTAGCTGGGGGATGAAAGTAACATTTGACTGTACCAGCATTTATGGGAAAGAAACGGTACCGATCCGAATGGAAGGGGTGAATGTATAAATGGATTTTACGGCAGATGGAATTCTGGCCAGGATGAAAGGAAGCCTCAAAAATGAAGATTCCAGGATAGAGGGAAGCTTTACAATGGATAACCTGCAGGCGGTATCTGAAGAACTGGCCCGATTTAATGCGATGCTCATTGCTCCCCTGCAGGATGAACTGGCTGCTCAAGGAAGTGACATGGGAACCAGTGGAAATGAAAAACATTATGTGAAATGGGCCAAGGAAGCAACCAATGCCCAGGGCAAAAGGGTGGCGGGAAATGCAAAAGTTTCCAGTCCAAGAGACGGAACAGGAAACGTATATATCGCCATTGTTTCCACAACGGCCCAGGCACCTACGGAAGAAGAAATCCGGATTGTGCAGGAGTATATCAATACGAAGCGGCCTGTGGGGCTAACCCGGTGGTATCTGCAGCGGAGAGTATTGATGTAACCATTGTATGTGAGATTCACAAAACAGCCGGATACACGGAGGAAACGGTTAAAAGCCAGATTCAGGCAGATGTTCAGGCACATTTTCTGGAAATTGCTTTCCAGAGCGGAGTGATCTCCCTGAACTTCTTTAAGGTCAGCAATATCATCAGCGCGGTGAGTGGTGTCTCCGAGGTGGTGGACTTAACAATAAATGGAAAAAAGGATTCTATCACGGCAGATTATAACAAATTCTTTTCTCTGAAGGGAGTGATTATCAGTGTCACTGAATAGTGAACAGATGCTTCCAGCCAGAGTGCGAAAGATGAGGCAAATGGAAGACCTTCTGAATGTGGAAGATATAATCCTGGCTGAGATAGAAAGAATTATTGATGAAATGTATGGGGCGGCGGCGCTGCTCCATGAGGAGCTGGTCAATGAGGCTTGGTTGAAGGAAAAACTGGATGCCCGAACAGGAGCTGATACAACAGTAGAGGCAGATGCGGACAAGCTCCTGGCAACGATAACGCTGGATGTAAGCAAAATTGTGGGTGTTGATATGAAAGACATCCGGGCATTTTTGGACAAATGGCTGCCAGCACATTTAAGATATCGTGTGATTTTACTGATAGAGAGTGGCTATATTAGCCCAGAAAAATATACCGTGACAGGAATGGCGCTGGGTTATGAAGCACAGTTTTGGCCGGTTCGGACATTTGAATGGAGCCTGGTTTCTGGACGGTACATACAATCTTGATGCAGTTCGTAAGGCAGATGAATACGGCTTAACCTATGAAATTGGAGAAATAGAACTTCATGAGGATTTCACGAAGGCAGTCAGATTTATGACAGCAATCTACCAGGAGGAGAACACTGTCGGCACGGTATCCATGGGCTTTGAATCTCAGTTCTGGCAAGTTCCAACGCTTAACGGTGCGTGGAAATTAGATGGTTCTGTTCTTCTTGAAATTCTGAGACACCCACATGAGTACGGACAACACTTTGATTTTGGAAAGATAGAAAACAAAGAGGAAAATGACTATCGTGTTCGACTGGATAAGGATTTATGGTTTCTGGATGGCAGCCAAAAATTTGAACGGAAAGAGAATATTGGACGCTGAGAGGCGTGAGGAGGAATTGACATGACACAGAATCAGATCATCACAGTGACAGCAAGAAAAAATATGGTTAGAGCTAGGGCCGGAGAAATCCAGCTCCCGAAAATCGTAGGTTTTGTTTTCGGTGATGGCGGTGTGGATGAAAGCGGGAACATTATCCTCTTTCGGAAACAGACAGCGCCCTCGGAAATGAACTTCTCAGAAAGAAGTATGACGGCTATACAATGGTCAGCGATACAGAATGCAAGTATGAATGTACGCTGACCGAAGATGAGTTGGCGGGCAAAGAGATCAGCGAGATCGGCTTGTATGATGCCAATGGTGATATCGTTAATATTAAGCGGTTTTCAGCTAAAGGCAAGGATGCGGATCTTGCGATGACCTTCTGGATTAAGGACACGTTTTAAGGGAGGAACACAATGGCAAATTTACCAATCAAGGACAATCCAACATTGAATCTGCAGATGGAGGCTCTTACAACATCCACTCCTGCACATGCAGACCGGTTTAACGAACGCTATCAGCAGTTACTTGAAAATGACAAGGCACTGCGTGTGGATGCTAAGATTTATGAAGATGACAAAAATGGAGCGAAGATTCGTCTGGGAATGGAAAATGGTCATCTTTATTATGTCCAGCTTCCTTCGGAAGAAGCTGATGGCACTGGAGAATAACGGATTCCGTTATATGATAACGGGATACGTTATAAAATAACAAAATAAGCAAAAATATGACGCATCGTGTTATATTATGCTGGAAATGAGGGAAAAAAATGACGGAAAATAAGGTTTTTTTTATTGCGGAGCAGGAAACCCTTTTTGGAAGTGAAGGAGCAGACAGAGAAGCTGATCCGGAACCTGATCCCGACTGACGCACCGATCTATGGAA
>ENA-OPZN01000350-OPZN01000350.1-human-gut-metagenome-genome-assembly--contig:-NODE-350-length-15410-cov-3.381077_pt1 | contig 15410 bp, 21 predicted proteins | sample MGYA00242483_ERZ504503 | MGnify/ENA primary metagenome ERZ504503 (study PRJEB26092, sample SAMD00036285) | human gut metagenome | host: Homo sapiens | study: EMG produced TPA metagenomics assembly of... | reverse complement strand
CGATCCGCGCAGGGCGGCATATGGTCAGCAACGCAATCGTTCCGATTCGTATGGCGATCCCCCGTCGAGGGAATGGGGCGCGTGGGGGCGGGAAGGCCTCCGCGTTCCGGTGGGCGCTCCGCACCGCGCCCCCCCAGCCTTCATTCGATCCACGCATCCTCTTGGCTGCTGGTGCCATCCTGCTGGTCTTGATCGTTCTTTGCGTGACTCTTCTCCTACGTGGGTGCACGCCCAAGGAAGATGCGAAGGCGGGGTTCGAGTGCGCCGAGCACCTCCCAGGTCGATACGGGTCAAGAGACGGCACTGAGGACACGTCCTCTTCTGATTCCAAGGCGGGCGCCTCTCAGGACTCAGAAGGCGGCGACATGACAGATGGCAAAGATTCCGCGAGTAGCGAGCCCACGGAGACGGTCGTGAAGGTCGCGCTCAAGGAAAAGGGCACGGTTGCCTGGGTCGAAGTCAAGCTCGATGGCAAGATCGTCCTCGGCAAGCAGGTCGTTGGCCCCTTTGAGCAGGAGTTCACCGTATCCAGCCAGATCGACATCACCACGGATTCCCCGAGTGACGTTGCCGTTTACAAGAACGGGGAGAAAGTCCGCTACGATACCAAGGTGTCCGGTGTCGGGAAGGTGTCCATCACCGCTCCCCAAACGGATGAATCCGACGAGAAGGTCATCGACAGCGATGGAGACGGCACGCCAGACATGAGCGCAGCGGAGGCTAAAGAGGCGGGCATCACCGTTTCCGATGGCAGTTCTTCCAGCGAGTCGCAGTAACCCCGCCCGAACGGGCGCATGAGATAAGGAGCCGGCACCATGGCAAAAGATTCCAGCTTCGACGCGTTTCCGAAGTCAATATGCAGGAGGTCGACAACGCCTTCCAGCAAACCTCACGTGAACTTGCACAGCGCTACGATCTGAAGGATTCGGGTGCCACAATCGAGCTTTCCAAGGCCGACAAGCTCTTTACGCTCAACGCACCCGCGGATTTCGTCGCTCGACAGATCATCGATGTGCTTTCGGGCAAGCTCATTAAGCGCGGCGTCGACGTCAAGGCGGTCAAGTGGGATGATCCCCAGGCGGCTTCCGGTGGCTCCGTCCGTCTCCTCGGCCATATCGTCGAGGGAATCGACCAGACGACTGCCAAGAAGATCAACAAAGACATCAAGGACCAGAAGCTCAAGGTCAAGGTCACCATTGAGGCCGATAAACTTCGCGTCTCGAGCGCCTCGAAGGATGCCCTCCAGCAGGTCATCGGCTTTTTGCGCAATCAGGACTATGGCCAGCCGCTTCAGTTCACCAACTATCGTTAGGACCATGTGATGGCTCACGCCTCTATTCTTTACATCACGCTCGGCTGCGCCAAGAACGAAGTCGACACCGACCGTATGCGCTCGCTTTTAAACGGTGCGGGCTACGAGGAGGTGTTCGAGGCCGCAGACGCCGATGCGGTCATCATCAACACGTGCTCGTTCCTCGCCTCGGCCACGTCTGAGAGCATTGAGACCACGTTGGCGCTCGCCGAGGATGTCGCCGATGCGTCCGCGACACAAGGATCGTCATGTGCGGCTGCGTTCCCTCTCGATACGGCGACGAGCTTCCCGAAGAGCTGCCGGAGGTTGCCGCGTTCGTCCGCACCGATGAGGAGGACGGAATCGTCGCTGTCATGGACGAAGTCCTTGGCATCGAGCGCGATTCGCTTCCGTTCATTCCTACGGTCAAGCGCACGGTGGAGAGCGCCGTCGCCTACGTCAAGATCTCCGATGGCTGCGATCGCTTCTGCAGCTTCTGCGCGATTCCCTATATCCGCGGTCGGTACAACTCTCGTACGGCTGAGAGCATTCTCGCCGAAGTTCGCGACCTCGTTGCGGGCGGTGTGCGCGAGATCGTACTGATTGGCCAGGATACGGGCATCTGGGGGAGCGATTTTACGGGAGAGGTCGAAGGGCCTGCCAACTTGGCCCAGCTCATGGTCGCCGTCGCAGAGGCTGTTCGTCCCCATCATGTTTGGGTGCGCGTGCTCTATCTGCAGCCCGAGGGGATGACGGATGAGCTCGTTGCTGCCATTCGCGATACGCCCGAGATCTTGCCGTACATCGATATTCCCGTGCAGCACTGCAATGCGCGCATTCTGAAGGCGATGCACCGGAGCGGCTCGACGGAAGAGCTTTCCAAGTTGTTCGCAACGCTGCGCTCCCAGATTCCCGGCATGGTCATCCGCACCACAAGCTTGGTCGGCTTCCCTGGTGAGACCGACGAGGAGGCTGAGGAGATGCTCGCCTTCATGGACCGAGAGGGCTTTGATTACACGAGCGTTTTTTCCGTATTCGCCCGAGGAAGGTACGCGCGCTGCGAAGATGGAAGGCCAGGTTCCCGAAGACATTAAGCTCGAGCGCACGCAGGCTGCCATGGACCTTGCCGAGTCTCTCGGCTTTGCCGCGACCGCTGCGCGTGTGGGCGAGGTCGCCGAGGTCATCGTCGATGGTATCGAGGAGACCGATGAAGGCCCCGAGCTCATCGGCCACGCGTGGTTCCAGGCCCCGACTCCGATGGCGCGGTCCATCTCGAGGTGTCCGAGGCTGCCGTGGGCGATATTCTAAAGGTAAGGTTTACCGACAGTTTCTGCTATGAGCTCGTCGGAGAGGTCGTTGAGGAGTAGCGCATGGCCGTAAACGCCAAGGGCAAGGAGATCACGAGCATCTGGACGCCCGCCAATGTCATCACCTGCGTGCGCATCGTGTTCATACCGCTGTTCATGATCGCGAGCGAGGCTTCGTTCAGCGCCATGCAGGGGTCTAACGGTTCCGCCTCGACCGCTGCTGCCACCTGGGCATTTTTCGCGTTCGCTCTATACTTGATTTTGAGTGCCACCGACAAGGTCGACGGCGATTTGGCTCGCAAGCGCGGCGAGGTTACCGATTTCGGTAAGTTCCTCGATCCCATCGCGGACAAGCTCCTCGTGTTCTCCGCGCTTCTTATCTTGCTGGAGCACGGCTTCGTGAATGTGTGGTTCGTCTTCATCATCTTGCTGCGTGAATTCTTGGTCAGCGCCCTTCGTATGGTGGCGAGCGCCAACGGCGAGGTCATCGCAGCGGATAAGCTCGGTAAATGTAAGACCGCCGTTACCATGGTGTCACTGTGCGCCTTCCTGCTTGCCATCGCTCTGACGTTCTGGACCTCTCCGGCTGGTGTTTCGCAGGTCGCCCTCATAGTCCAGATTGTTGCCAGGGCTACAATGGTAGCTGCCGTGGTACTCACCGTCGTTTCGGGTGCCCAGTACTTCTGGAACGCCCGCCACGTGATTTTCCGCGTGTAGGACTGCTGTCTAAGATTTGATGTGATTCGCCCTGTGCCCCTCTTGTGGGCGCGGGGGCGAATCACATGAGCGGTCCTTTGTCATCGAAAGGAAGGGTCATGGATAGACTCACGCTGGATCGAGAAATCGTCGACCGTGCTCAAGAATTGGTTGAGAAGGCGACCGCGCGGGGTGTGACGGTCGCGACGGCCGAGTCGTGCACGGCGGGCATGGTCGCCTCGAGCATCGCGGGGATACCCGGTGCCAGCACCGTGCTTCGCGGTGGCGCGGTCACGTATTGCGATGAGGTCAAGCATCGCATGTTGGGCGTTCCCTGCGAGGTGCTCAAGGAGTTCACGGCCGTGAGCGAACCGTGCGCCCGCGCGATGGCGGAAGGTGCCCGGTCCCTTTTCGATGCGGATATTGCTGTCAGCCTTACGGGGTATGCCGGCCCCGGTGGGGGAACCGAGGACGACCCCGCCGGTACCGTATATATCGGAGTATGCGATCGCGGGGCGACACGCTGTGTGCGCTGTTCGTTCGAGGGCGACCGCAATGAGGTACGCGCACGTGCCGCGCTGTTTGCGCTGGATGAGTTGATCAACTGCTGCTCGTATATGTGAATTACGAGGTCTTTTGACTGCCCATAGCCTCGAGTTGACGTCTGGTCGCGCTGCCCTACCTGCCGTTGTGAGAAGTCACGCCATTTCGTGTCAGGCCGCAGTCGGAACATGCCCTGCGATCTGTCGGATGCACCGCATATGATTTCCTCAGATGGTATTGACCACGAACATCCGTTCGCGTACTATCAAACCATACAACATCAAGGAGGATCAATGGCCAAGAACTCAGGGCCGGCGCGCGTGATCCACGAGCGCACCACGGGCAAAGAGCGTGAGAAGATGATCGAGGTCACCAAGGCTGAGATCGTGAAAAAATTTGGAGATGGCTCCATTATGCGGTATGGGGACGGGGGTCCCGAACTCGAGGTGGAGGCGATCCCCGACGGGTGCCCTCGCGCTCGATGCCGCTTTGGGCATCGGAGGCGTTCCGCGCGGACGCATCGTGGAGATATACGGTCCCGAATCTTCCGGTAAGACCACGCTATCCCTTGAGATTCTCGCCGAAGCGCAGGCGATGGGCGGCGTTGCCGCGTTCATCGACGCCGAGCACGCTCTCGATCCCACGTACGCCGCGCGCATCGGCGTCGATATCGACGAGGTTCTGATATCTCAGCCCGATACGGGCGAGCAGGCACTTGAAATCTGCGACATGCTCGTTCGCTCGGGTGCGATCGACGTCGTGGTTATCGACTCCGTCGCCGCGCTCGTGCCGCGTGCCGAGATCGAGGGCGAGATCGGTGAGACCACGGTTGGCTTGCAAGCGCGTCTGATGAGCCAGGCTCTGCGTAAGCTCGCAGGCTCCCTTGCGAAGTCGAACACGACGTGCATCTTCATCAATCAGTTGCGCGAGAAAATCGGCGTCATGTTTGGTAATCCTGAGACGACGACGGGTGGTCGCGCGCTCAAGTTCTTCTCGAGTGTTCGCATCGATATCCGTCGTATCGAGAGTATCAAGGTCAAAGATGAGATCGTGGGCAACCGTGTGCGTGCCAAGGTCGTGAAGAACAAGGTCGCCGCGCCGTTCCGCACCGCCGAGTTCGACATCATGTATGGAACCGGCATCTCCAAAGAGGGCTCCGTTTTGGATATGGCGGTCCAATATGAGATCGTCAGCAAGTCAGGTGCCTGGTATACCTATGATGGCGATCGTCTGGGTCAAGGCCGCGAAGCCGCAAAAGATAAGCTCCGCAAGAACCCTGAGCTCATGAATGAGCTCGATCATAAGGTTCGCGTTATGTGTGGACTTGAGTTCGAGGATGAGCCCGTGGGAACAATTGTTGAGCAAGACGGGGATGTCCATGACGCCCCCGAGGCCATGTAGCGCCCCCACATGTCATTGCTTATGACCGATATCGAGGTGCGCCTTCCTGATCGAAAGCGCGCCTCGAGTTCGCTTTCACCCAGAAAGCCCATGGCAGAAGTCTTTTGCCACATGGAAAACGGGAGCACGCGCGAGATTGTCGTGCCCGTTCGCGTGGGCCGTCTCCTCATGGGCGATCCCATAGCGCTTCCCCTTGAGGAAGACGAAGCCTTCGATTCCATTCACCAACTTGAGGGGCGCGTCTGTTTTACGCTCATGATCGAAATGCTCTCTCGTCGCGATTACGCAACGGGCGAGCTGCACGACAAGCTGAAACTCTACGGGTATCGGGATGAGGAGATCAACGCATGCATCGAGCGGGCCTCTCGGCTCAGGTTCATCAATGACGCCCGCTTCGCTACTTATTTCATTGAGGAGCGAAAGCGGCGCGGGTGGGGGAGGTCCAAGATAGAACGAGAGCTTTCGCTCCGTGGTGTTTCGCGCGATGATATCCCTGGCTACCCCGACGAGTTCTTTTCCGAAGAGGACGATGTCGAGCGCGCCCTCGGGCTTTTGGAACGCAAAACCATACCCGAAGCGCGTGCCTTCGAAAAGCTCGTTCGGCACCTCATGGGTAAGGGCTTCTCCTACTCCGTCGCCGCCTGCGCCGCTCGTCTGCGAATGGATGCCGAAGACTGAGCACGCTTTTGACAATTCCCCTGCTTCAACGTAGGATAGATACGTCATTTGTTTGCTATGCGCTCATCCTCGGTGATGAGATTGACGATATCTTCTATCGGAATGATTTCATATCCCCTTTGGTGGACCATATCCTGCAAATGTCCCGCGTCGTGCTTTGCCGGCGTTGGTTTCGCACTTGAATCACTTTAAGGAGTCGTCATGCCCGTTGAGTCCATACTCGTCGGCGCCGTCTGCCTTATTCTTGGTGTCGTTGTGGCCGTCATGGTCATGCGCAACTCCAAGAACGGCAGCGTTCGCGAGGCAGAGTCAAAGATCCAGAGCGCGCACAGCGAGGCCGAGCAGGTCGTCGCCGATGCCAAGCGCACCGCCGAGACCCTCAAGAAAGAGGCCCTGCTCGAAGCCAAGGAGGAGATCCTCCAGAGCAAGCAGGCCGCCGAGGCAGAGGACGCCCAGCGCAAAAAGGAGATTCGCGTTCTGGAAAACCGCGTAATGCAGCGTGAGGAGTCCCTTGATCGGCGCAACGACGCCCTCGACAAGCGCGAGCATCAGCTTTCCAGCCAGCAGGGCCAAATCGACAAGCGCTCCCGTGAGCTTGAGGAACTCTTCGCTCGCCAGACAAGTGAGCTTGAGCGTATCTCGGAGCTCACGCGCGATGACGCGCATGCCGAGCTGCTCGACAAGGTCCGCGGCGAGGTCACGCATGAGGCCGCTACGATCATTCGCGAGTCCGAGCAGAAGGTCAAGGCCGAGTGCCATAAGACCGCTCAGGAAATCATTTCTCTCGCCATCCAGCGTTGCGCTTCCGACCACACCGCAGAGGTGACGGTCACGTCTGTGCACATTCCCTCTGATGACCTCAAGGGCCGCATCATTGGCCGCGAGGGCCGCAATATCCGTACGTTCGAGCAGGTGTCCGGCGTCAATCTCGTCATTGACGATACGCCTGAAACCGTCGTACTCTCCAGCTTCGATCCCGTTCGTCGTGAGACGGCACGCGTGGCACTGGAGAATCTCATCGCCGATGGCCGCATTCATCCGGCCCGTATCGAGGAGATGTACCAGAAAGCCGCAGACCTCGTTCAGCAGCGTGTGCGCGAGGCAGGCGAGCAGGCTGCCTTCGACATGGGCATTCACGACCTGCATCCCGAGATCGTCAAGACGCTCGGTGCCCTTCGCTACCGCACGTCCTTTGGACAAAACGTGCTGCGCCATTCGCTCGAGGTCGCCGATCTGTGCGCCATCATGGCCGCAGAACTCGGCGTCGATGTCCTGACCGCTAAGCGTGCCGGCCTGTTGCACGACCTGGGCAAAGCCATCGACCACGAGGTTGAGGGCCCGCACGCGGTTATCGGCGCCGAGCTCGCGCGCCGTTACGGCGAGAAGCCCGCGATCGTCCACGCCATCGAGGCACATCATGGCGATACCGATCCCAATACGGTCCTCGACGTCCTCGTTCAGGCAGGTGACGCCATTTCGGCGTCTCGCCCTGGGGCACGCCGTGAATCCGCTGAGAACTACATCAAGCGTCTTGAGAAGCTGGAGGAGATCGCCAACTCTCATGACGGCGTCGAGCGCACTTACGCCATGCAGGCGGGCCGCGAGGTCCACGTCATGGTCCAGCCCGACAAGGTCTCCGACGCCGAATCGACTGTCTTGGCTCACGACATCGCCCAGCAGATCGAAGAGGAGATGGAGTATCCCGGCCAGGTTCGCGTTGTCGTGATCCGCGAGAGCCGCGCCATCGATATCGCCAAGTAGGCTGAACCTTATGGCAGACGGTAACGACCTCATCTCATTTATCGCCTCCATGTCGGGAGAGGGCAATCTTCGTGTTGAGGAGAATCTCGGTGATGGCTTCGTGCGCCTGCGGGTTTCCGAAGCGGAGCGTCGCCAGGCGAAGCACGATATCCAGCATGTTGAGGACATCGTCGTCGAGATGCTTCGCAATGCCCGTGATGCAGGTGCCAAGTCGATTTACGTCGCTACTATGAAGGAGGAGGGTGCTCGCACCCTCCTTTTCCTCGACGATGGTTCCGGTGTCCCCACTGAGATGCGGGAACGAATCTTCGACGCTCGCGTCACGTCAAAGCTCGAGTCCATGAAAATGGACCGATGGGGCGTTCATGGTCGCGGTATGGCCCTCTTCTCCATTCGCCAGAACACCCGGTCTTCCCGCGTGGTTGCTTCCGGAGTGAACCTCGGATCCTCCTTCTGCATTGTCGCCGATACCAACACGCTTCCCGAGCGCGCCGATCAGTCGACATGGCCCCAGACCGCAAAAGACGAGCAAGGTGTCCTTGCATGTGTGCGTGGCCCCCACAACATCGCCCGCGCGGTTTGCGAGTTCGCCTGTGAAGAGTTACACGACTGCGATGTCTATCTTGGCTCTCCGACTGAGATCGCCGCGACGCTGTACGCCCACGCACTTTCGCGCGTGGATACTACGCGACTTCTCTTCATCGATTCCGAGGATCGTCTCCCGGTCGTTGACCGGTTGGCCTGTGCCGCCGACGCGTCAGATTTCATACGTATCGCAGCATCTGTTGGCATCGAGATCTCCGAGCGAACTGCTCATCGCATTCTCGGCGGCTCGATCCCCCTCTCTTCGTAGCGTCGCTTCGCGCCTATTACGTGAGAAGACGGACTCCGCTCACACTCCGGCACCGGTCGATCTTGCTCGCGACAGGCGAGGCCTTAAAATCGCCCAGGATGACCTTGCCTCATTCTCGCGCAGCATGGAGAGGGAGTTCTCGGAACTCGCGTCTCGCTATTACCTCACGCTCGTACACGATCCCAAGATCCGGGTTACGCGCGATCGCATTACCGTCACCTTCGATATCGGCAAGGATGAGACCTGACGGTCCACCTGCTTGCCCTTCGTCCTGCCCTGCGGTATCTTTGCAATCAATCTGACTAAATGCACTTTATACGCTGGAGAAACGCACATGGAATTCCTCAAGGTCTCGAGTAAGTCGTCGCCCGCCTCGGTTGCGGGTGCCATTGCGGGCATGGTTAAAGATGGCGTTCCCGTCAATATGCAATGCGTCGGAGCGGCGCCGTCAACCAGGCTATCAAGGCCATGGCAATCGCGCGGGGCTTTTTGATACCTACGGGTTTTGACATCTCCTGTGCCCCCGTTTTCTCCGACATCCTCATCAACGGTGAATCCCGCACGGCCATCAGGCTCTCCGTGTATGTGCATCACATCTCGATCTCCAACGCCGACGCGTTCGATTTCTCCGACGATTGTAAGCAGGTTTGCTCATGACTGACCTCTCCATCCTCTCCGGTAAGACGTATTTCATCCGCACCTTCGGCTGTCAGATGAACCTCCATGACTCCGAGCGCGTGGGCGGGTTGCTCGACTCGCTCGGCTGCCTTCAGGCGAGCGGACCCGAGGATGCCGATATCGTCATTTTCATGACGTGTTGCGTGCGCGAGGCGGCGGATACGCGTCTGTACGGCCAGTGCTCCTCTTGCAAGAGCCTTCCTAAGTCGCCGAGCGGGCATCGTGTGGTCGCGGTGGGCGGCTGCATCGCCCAGCGTGATGGCGAGGGTCTTCTCACCAATCTCGATAACGTCGACGTCATCTTCGGAACCCATTCAATCGCTCATGTGGGCGAACTTCTCGCTGACGCTTTTATTGACGGTTCCCGCCATGTCCGCGTTGAGGAAATCGACACGGGCTCTGCACCGATATGCCCTGGCATCGCGAGACTGCCTATCATGCGTGGGTTCCCATCATGACAGGATGTAACAATTTCTGCAGTTATTGCATCGTTCCTTATGTGCGCGGGCGCGAGAAGAGCCGTCCGATGGACGAAGTCGTCGATGAAGTCACCGGTCTGGTGCGTCAAGGGGTGCGTTCGGTGACCCTGCTGGGGCAAAACGTTAACTCCTATGGACGCGACCAAGGTTCCGCACCGCGCTTTGCCGAACTTCTCCGTCGTGTGGGTGACACGGGCATTGAGCGTATCTATTTCACCTCATCGCATCCCAAGGATTTGCTGCCCGAGACCATCGATGCGATGGCGGAGGTTCCCGCCGTCATGCCGCAGCTGCACCTTGCCGTGCAGTCCGGTTCCTCGCGCATACTCAAGCTCATGAATAGGAAGTACACGCGTGAGCAATATCTCGACCTCGTGCATCGCGTGCGCGATCGTATTCCCCATATCGCGCTTACAACCGATATCATCGTCGGATTCCCCGGTGAGACTGATGAAGATTTCGAGCAAACGGTAACGCTCGTGGATGAGGCCCGGTTTGCGCAAGCCTTCACCTTCATCTACTCCAAACGCGATGGCACGCCCGCCGCCAAGATCGTTGACCCCACGCCGAGGTCCGTTATCCAGAAGCGTTTCGATCGTCTGGTCAAGCATGTCGAGCGTACCGCGTTCGAGTATAACCAGCATGCACTCGACACCACGGTTCCCATGTTGATAGAGGGAACTTCGAAGAAGAACGATCGCGTTTTGCAGGGCAAGAGTCCCTGGAACCAAACGGTTCACTGCCCCGTTCCAGATGGCGTCGATCCGCGTGAACTCGTCGGTAAAGTGCTCGACGTTCACATCGATGTGGCACGCACCTGGTATCTTTCCGGGTTGTCCACGGGCGAGCCACGATGAGCCCCATCATTGCCATCACCGGGCCCACGGCGGTGGGGAAGAGCGCCGTTGCCGACCGCGTTGCTCGTGCCCTGCACACCGAGGTCCTTTCTGCCGATGCCATGCAGGTGTATCGCAACATGGATATCGGTACGGCCAAGACGCCCGTATCGGAGCGATTGGTTCCCCTCCGCCTCATCGACCTCGTTGGCGCGAGTGAACCATATTCCGCTGCGCTGTATCAACGCGACGCTCGCGCAGAGATAGCACGGCTTCAGGAGGACGGACGCACTCCGGTTTTTGCGGAGGCACCGGGCTGTATTTGAGGGCGGCTCTCGACGTCATGGAGTTTCCCAAAGGAAAGATCGACGATGACCGCCGCGCCTCCTACCTTGCCCTTCATGAGGAGCTGGGAGACGAGGGCCTCCACGCTCTTTTGTTTCGCCGTGACCCAAAGAGCGCCGCGGTGATTCATCCGCACAACGTCAAGCGCGTGATTCGCGCACTTGAAATGGCGGACGAGGGAGTTTCCTATGCTGAGAAGGCATCTGGCTTTTCGCACCCCCGTGAAGCATTTCCCCACGTCACATATGCACTCTCCATGGATCGCGAGCGCTTATACGAACGCATCGATCGCCGCGTTGATCTTATGATGGAACAAGGCCTTCTTGCTGAGGTTGAGCGGCTTTTGGAGGAGGGGGCGCGCGAATCCCTTACGTCGCGTCAAGCGATCGGTTATAAGGAAATCATCGATTACATCGATGGCGCGTGCACTCTGGATGAGGCAATTGATCTTATCAAACGTCGTTCACGCAGGTACGCCAAGCGTCAGCTCGCTTGGTGTCGCCGTGATGCGCGCATGCGTTGGATCGACATGGACGAGCGGGGACTTGCGGGTGCCGTTGAATTCATTCTCTCGGAGGCAATGCACGGATGAGCCGTTTTGATCCCGTCTCCACGGCTCCTGTTCCTGAGCGCGCGATCCTCATGGGAGTCGATTGGCGTGATAACGCCTGGCCCATCGATAGGTCACTCGACGAACTGGAGCGTCTTGCGGATACCGCGGGCGCACGGTCGTCGCGCGTTTTGACCCAAAAGCTCGATCGGCCGATTCCCAAATCGTATATCGGATCTGGGAAAGTGGAGGAGCTTCGCGGATTCGTCAACCGCCTCGATGCCGATGTCGTCATCTTCGACGATGACTTGAGTCCATCTCAGCAATCATATCTGGAACGTGCCCTTGGTGAACCCGTCAAGATCATCGACCGCACGGCCTTGATCCTCGACATCTTCGGCCTCCATGCCAGAACGCGTGAGGGACGTTTGCAAGTGCAACTTGCCCAGCTCCAGTATCTGCTCCCACGTCTTCGCGGCATGTGGAGCCATCTTGCCAAGGAGCAGACCCGTGGCGGCATCGGTAGCCGCTTTGGTCAGGGCGAGACCCAGCTCGAGGTCGATCGTCGCATGATTCGCAATCGCATCTCCGCGCTCCGCCATGAGCTCAAGGAGCTCGAAAAACGCCGAGCGGTTCAATCAAAGTGGCGAGCGAACTCTCCTGCTTTCCGGGTGGCTCTTGCCGGATACACGAATGCCGGAAAGTCGACCGTGCTGAATCGTCTGACGAGCTCTGATGTGCTTGCCCAGGATAAGCTGTTCGCGACGCTCGATCCAACGACGCGTTCATATGAACTTCCCGGTGGGCGCGCCATTACGATCACCGACACCGTGGGATTTATCCAAAAACTCCCACATGGACTCGTTGAGGCTTTCAAATCGACTTTATCGGAGGTTCGCGACTCCGATCTCATCCTTAAAGTCGTTGACATCTCAGATGATGACCGCCACCGGCAAATCGATGCGGTCGAGCATGTTCTTAGAGAGGTTGGAGCGGGAGCATGTTCCGCGGTAACGGTGTTCAACAAGATCGATCTGCTCGATTCCGATCATATCGAAGCGTTGAAGAGGCGTTTCCCCGATGCGGTGTTCTTCTCCGCGCTCACGGGCGAAGGTTTGCAGGACCTGCAAACGAGAATCGCACGTGAGGCCGCTGCATCTGATGCTCTCGTCTCATGTGAGATTCCATATCGCGAGGGCGCCTTAATTGCCGCGATCCGCAAGCAGGGGCAGGTGCTTTCGGAGGCTTTTTTCGATGATCATGTCAGCATGGTCTGCCGTGTTCCCGCACGTATCGCGGCGCGTCTACAGCCATTTCGAACGGAATAGCATCGTGCTATCGTTTGACGGTCGATCTCACTGAAATACAGTCTCCAACACCATCAGCAGCAGCACTTGGTGCGTTGCATAGATGATCAACGAATGCCTTCCCATCCATGCCAATATCGGGATATGTTCACGGTGTATCCAATTTGGGTACGTACGGCCTTTTTGTTGCCAAGACCATGCCAACGTCGCACTCGCCGTGTAGAGCAGGCTAAACGGTATGAGGGGATAAATATGATGACGGCACCGCGAAGCTCGTCGAAGCACGCGTTCACCAACGCTTGCACTACGATTATTCTCATGATGCGACGGCTCGTTCTGCATCATGGCGCATGCGATGTCTAAAATCGACGCATGAGCGCGACGACTTTACCCAAGATGGTGGGGTTGTCGGCGTAGATGGGTTCCATGGAATCGTTTTCCGGCTGTAGACGCACGCGCCCACGTTCCTTGTAGAACGTCTTGACGGTCGCTTCCCCGTCGATCATGGCGACGACTATTTCCCCGTTCATGGCGCTTTTTTGCTCACGCACCACGATGTAGTCCCCCGTTGTAGATGCCAACGTTGATCATAGAATCACCGTGGACCTCAAGGATGAAGGAGCACGAATCGGTCGCGATCTCCGTGGGAAGGGTGAAGGTGTCCTCGACGTTTTTGCTCGGCCAGAATGGGCAGCCCAGCGGCGACGCGACCCACGAGCGGCAGTGAAACCGTACCGCGCGTGGTGACTTCCTTGACCTCATCGAGCTTGACCGACGACCCGTCAGAGTTGAACACCTCGAGGCGCGCGGCTTTGTCGCGTCGCGCTTCGATGAGCCCGAGATCTTCAAGCGCGCTCAATGGGCATGAACGGTGGAAGGGGGAGGAGAGGCCGACGGCGGCGGCCATCTCTCGAAACGCTCGGGGGATAGCCCTTCTCCTTTTGATATGAACGGATGAAGTCGTAGATCTGCTGCTGACGCTTCGTGATCTTGCGGGCCATAACCGCTCCTCTCAATACAAACATCTGTTCGCATTTCTCTTGACAAGAACAACTGTTCGAAGATAATAATACACGAACACTCGTTCTTGTGCCAGAAGTTTTGTCCGCACGGCTCGATATAACCAAAGGCGACAAGATGCAGAGCGGGAGGAGCGAATATGACTTCCACATCGTTTACCTACGGATCCCTGGCCCTCACGTTGGACCGACCCTCCACACCAGCCTTAAGCGTCGTCTCTGGCGGCGTGTCGACTGTTTCACACATCCAGCCCGGTCACTTCCAAGTTGCCGCACCCGATGTCTATGCGCGGGATCGTCCGGCACCTTCATCGCGGTCTCGCTTTATCCTCTTCGGCGTCGCGTCATTGGTCTTGATCGTAGCGTGTGCTTCCATCCTGTCCACAGTTTTCCAGGCTCGGAATGCGAGTCATGCGGCCTTCGTCGACACGCTGACGTCTAAAAATGTAACGGTCTCTGCCGGAGAGTCATTGTGGAGCATCGCGGAGGACAACCCCGTGGATGGGCTCGCAATCGAAGAAGCCGTCGAGGTCATGAGGGACTGGAACGGACTTACCAGCGCTTCGCTTCACCCTGGCATGGAGTTGGTCGTTCCCTCTGCAGGCTAGAACTATTACAACTCACCATATCTTGTGTTTCTAGCATTACGGCCCTCAACGCGTGGTATCCTAGCGAAGTTGTCGGATGTGAGGGGAGACGATGCCATGCGGTGTCCGAAGTGCGGCCATGATGACACGCGTGTGATAGATTCGCGTATGCAGGATTCCTCGAACGCCATCAAACGTCGTCGTGAATGCCGATCGTGCGGATACCGGTTCACCACATTCGAACGATGCGAGGACCCCATCGAGGTGCTGAAGAGCGATGGAACCACGCAGCCTTTCGACCGCAATAAGCTGCTCGTGGGACTTATGCGCGCAACTTCCAAACGCGACATCGATCTCACGCAGCTCAACGCGCTCATTGATGACATCGAACTGGAACTGAGGGGCGGGGCGCGTTCGGCTGTCAGCTCCCATGATATTGGCGATATGGTCCTCAAGCGCCTCGAGAAGATCGATAAGGTCGCCTACATCCGATTCGCGTCCGTGTATCGTGACTTCCAAGACATCGATGAGTTCCTATCCGAACTCGATAAGCTGAGGTGATTACATGTCCATGTTGAACGTGAACGTCAAGCGCCTGGATCCAACCGTCGAGTTACCCGCTTATGCATATGAGGGTGATGCGGGCTTGGACCTGCGTGCCAATGAGAGCGTCGACATCGCGCCCTTCGAGCGCGTCCTCATCCCCACTGGCCTTGCCATCTCAATTCCGGATGGGTACGCCGGGTTTGTTCAGCCCAGGAGCGGTATGGCTCTCAAGCGCGGTCTCACTATCGCCAACACCCCGGGGCTCATTGATGCCCACTATCGCGGCGAACTTAAGGTCATCGCCGTGAACCTTGATTCCCAGCAGACCATTCACATCGAGCGGGGAGAGCGTATCGCCCAGCTCGTCATCCAGCAGGTGCCCGTCGTGCACCTTACAGAGGTCGACGAACTCGACGAGACCGATCGCGGTAGCGGCGGTTTCGGGTCGAGCGGTTCGAAATAGTCGGTCCAGTCGTATAGGGGGAATTTATCTGATGGACCAGTTTTTCAAGTTGGGGGAGCGCAAGTCCGAC
>ENA-OPZN01000349-OPZN01000349.1-human-gut-metagenome-genome-assembly--contig:-NODE-349-length-15411-cov-3.894203_pt1 | contig 15411 bp, 16 predicted proteins | sample MGYA00242483_ERZ504503 | MGnify/ENA primary metagenome ERZ504503 (study PRJEB26092, sample SAMD00036285) | human gut metagenome | host: Homo sapiens | study: EMG produced TPA metagenomics assembly of... | reverse complement strand
TAAAATAAATAAATGTATATTTACTTATTTTACTTTTAAATATATAAAATAAGTATATTTTTCCATAGAAAACAAAAACGTGTTTTTTCACTGAATAAAAAGTCATGCTGCAACGAAATTGCAGCCTTGTGGTATATCTTGCAGCCTTAAAGACGCAAAGCCTGTCACATATACGCATAATAAAAAAGATCTGGTCGGGATTTTATATGGAAAGTAAAGTAAAAAGCCCCGGCCTGTTAAAAAGTAACGCCAATCACTTTGTAACATAACGCAGAACCGCGCGACCGGGGGCAAAGACCCTCTGTCACGGTTCTGCATTTTATTTATTGTTACAAAAATGATTGGCTCTGCAAAGATAGAAAAATATTTGCTATGACACTGTTTGAGATTCTAAATTTTAATAGGGAGCTTCTGGAGCGTCTGGCCGGGACAGGTTACAAGCCGGACGACTATAAATATATAGACCTGTACAGGGAGTACGAACAAATGCGCCGCAAAGGTGACAAGGTGACGTATTGTGTGGCCTTCCTCTCGGCCAGACATGGCGTTTCCGAAAGAAAGGTGTATGAGATCCTCGGGCGGTTCAAAAAGGAATGTACGTTCCATACAGTATGAAAAGAGCGGAACTTTTGCTTTCCTAGGGAGAAGAGACGAACTTTGCATCCGAAACATAAACACTCAATTACACGACAGAATGACTACAGCAATGAAAAAGTGCTATTATAGCCAGGCCCCACTTCCTTTTGTGGGCCAAAAACGCATGTTCGCATCGGAGTTCAGAAAAGTCTTGAAGCGTTTCAGCGACAGGACGGTGTTCGTCGACCTGTTCGGCGGTTCCGGACTGCTCTCGCACATCACCAAGCGGGAAAGACCCGACGCAACCGTAATCTACAATGACCACGACAACTACCGCGAGCGTCTGGAGAACATCAGCCGGACGAACGCCCTGTTTTCCGACCTCCGCCGCCTCTCGGAAGGAATCCCCCGCCACAGGATGCTTTCCAGGGATATGCACGGCATATTCCTGGAACGTATCCGCCGGGAGGAAAGCACCGGCTTCGTGGACTATCTCACCATCTCGTCCTCCCTGCTGTTCTCCGGCAAATATGCCAGGAACATCGGGGAGCTCGGAAAACTGAACTTCTACAACAATATACGCTTGAGCGACTACAGTTGCGAGGGCTATCTTGACGGACTCGAGGTGGTATGCTGTGACTACAGGGAGCTGACGGACAAGTACAGGGACTCCCCGGATGTGGTCTTTCTGATAGATCCCCCCTACATGGCGACGGACATCAGCACATACAGGATGGACTGGAAACTTACGGACTATCTGGATGTCCTGCTGGTACTGAAAGGACACCCTTTCGTCTATTTCACTTCCGGCAAGTCCCCCATACTGGATTTCTGCCGGTGGATGGAGGAACATCCGGAAACCGGCAATCCTTTCAAGGGGGCCGGCATGTCCACTCTTACGGCCAGAATGAACTACAGTTCGTCCTATACGGACATCATGCTGTACAAGGAAACGACTGAAGCGCCTGAAGCGGCCACACCACCTTGAATTCCACTTGCGGATATCCCGGACGTGAGTCCCGGATATCCGCTTAATTTTTGTTAAGTGCAATACGGTTGCACTGTATCCTCCTATCATTGCCCCTGAAATATAACATAAAAAGAAACTGCCATGCCAAATGAAAACAACCTGTTGCAGGAACGTGCACAACTTGCAGCAGTTCTGGACAATCCGGACGCAATCCAAAGGATCAAAGAGCCGACAGAAAAAGTGCAGATTGCCGCCGTACAGAAAAAGCCGGAACTTGTCCGGCTGTTCACCAACCCAACGGAGAAAGTACAGCTTGCCGCCGTAATCGCCTCTCCTGAAAGTGTCCTTCTCATGCAGGCCCCATCCCCCCTGGCCTGCTTCACGGCCGTGGAAGGGATGTTCAAGGCGGACCTGCCGCCCACAGCCGGTATTCTGGCTGCCGCCCAAAGGCTGGTATTCCGGATGAAGGGGAACAGGAAATCCGGAGAACCGGATACGGAAGCCGTAAAGGAGTTTTTTGATGAAGTCAAATCCTTTAAACATTGAAAGCCATGCCTACAATCCTGGAACACCTTGCCGCGCTGTTCGACAAGGACATGAGGGCGGTATTGAACAATCCCCGCGCCATCAGCATGATCGCCAACCCTTCCGCCCCGTGTCCAGATGGCCGCGGTCAGAAGGGACAGAAGTGTCATCTGCTTTATTGAGAGACCGACGGAAAAGGTACAGCTGACAGCTGTCAGAAACGCACCGCACAACATCCATTTCATCACTTCGCCAAGTGAGAGGGTGCAGCTGACGGTCATAGGCAACAGGCCTTCCTATATCGGCTTCATCCCAAACCCTACGGAAAAAGTACAGCTGAAAGCCGTCGAGAAGAGACCGGAATGCATCTTCCTGCTGCAGAAGCCCGCAGAAAAGGTGCAACTGACGGCCGTCCTGAAAGATCCCCGGTATCTCTCGGCAATCAGGGAGCCGACAGAAAAAGTACAGCTGGCCGCCGTGCAGAAAAATCCGGAATGCATCCGTCATATAGCGGAACCGACGGAGAAGGTGCAGCATATGGCCGTCCAGAGGAATCCGGATATCTTCCGGCAGATCAGGCAGCCTGAGGAAAGCGTGCGGCTGGCGGCGGTGCAGGCCAAGGGGGAGAACATCAGATACGTGTCCGCCCCGTCCGAGACTGTACAACTGGCGGCTGTCAGAAACGATCCGATGAATATCCGGTATATAGAAAACCCTACGGAAAAGGTGCAGTCCGTCGTTCTGAACGCAGACCGGGATGCGGCACCGTTTATCAGTTCGCCTACGGAAGAGATCAAAAGACTGGCGATGGAAATGTACGGCCTCAGACTGGAAAATGCCGCCGGCAAGCAGACGGCAGCGGCCCGGACATCCGAAACCTCCGGAAGCTCCGGAAAGAAAGCGGCGGAGGGCGTGGCAAAGAAACCCTCGGCAAAGCAGATCAGAGAGGCGGTGGAGAAACTGGACAGCGAGATCAGGGAAATAAACAGGGAGTACTTCCAGGCCACTTACGAGGCGCAGTACTCGGACAACGCCGCGGAACGGGAAAGCGAGGTCTCGGCTGCCGGGAAAAACAGGGAGAAGAAGCTTGTCAAGGCTTATGAAAAATTCAACTCGGCAGCCGTTCCGGAAAGGAAGGAATGCAATGTGGGGAAGATTGTCAAGGAACTGCGCAAGGAAAGGGTGGCCGTGGAAAACATGAAAGCCGGGGAATGGCACTCCCTGATGAAGGGGAAGGCCGTACAGCCGCCCCTTGTTTCCGGCGCATCCGGGGCCGCAGGAAAAGGAAGCGCACTGATGCTTGCCAGAACACCCGCGGGATATGCGCTGAAGGCGGCAGGCGCCATAAACCAGGCAGGCCGGCAGGCCAATGCGGAAATGTAAGTAACATTTGTATTCTACACATATCACTTTGTTTTACTTATTTACTTTAAATTACATAAATGTAAATAAGTAAACAAGTTTTTTGCTAATAAGACTCTTTATGAACAAGGTATTTTATTAAGCCTGCAGACAATGACACATACTTCCGAAAAACATTTCACGGACGAGGAACTGGAACTTGTCACGCGCGGCAAGGCGGACGGCATGTACATGAAAGCTCCGAACGGCAGTCCGACTTCCCTGGATGAGAGGCAGTGGGTCCAAGTGCGCACCAGGGCATTCAAGAACTGGTTTGGAGACTGGGAAAACGCACCGGAGGCAGCTTCAAGGATTGTCGATGAGAATGGCGAGCCTCTGGTTGTCCACCATGGAACACCTTTGCGCAGAGACCAGATTACTCCCGAGAGGGGATGGCAGAGGGACGGGATCACTTACATACCCCAAAAGGCTCCGTTCCACACATTCAAGGGCGGTGAATATTCCGGCCTGATTTTCACTTCCGTCGATGCGGAAAAGGCAAGAGGTATTGCAGAGACGCGTGCAATGAGCATTCCCGATGACAAATATGGCAATGAACAATGGACGGAAGAAGGATACGTGTATGACCTGTATGTAAATTCAAGAAACCCTTTTGACCCGAAAGACGGGCAGGCCGTAAAAAAATCCTGCAGTCATTGGGCAGCGAGATACCTGTCCTGTCTTTTTATGGAGGAAAAGGAGATACGGTATCCCCGGAGAAAGCGCTGGAGCTGGCATCAAGCGAAAGGAACTGCTGGATGCTGACGGAAACCCCGGAGTTTTTGTCCAAAGTCAGGGAGGCGGGCTACGACGGGCTTGTCGGTTACGACGAGGGAGTGAAATACATAGCCGTGATGTCTCCCGGACAGTTGAAGGACGCTTATGAAAACACGGGCGCGTTTTCCACATCAAATGACGACATCCGCTTCCGTCAGGTCTATCACGGCAGTCCGGCCTCCTTCGGTCATTTCGACCATGCCTTTACCGGAACCGGTGAAGGGGCGCAGGCCTACGGATGGGGGACATACGTGACGGAAGTGGAAGGAATCGCCCGCAAATATGCGGCCACCGGTATAAAGCGGGGAAAACACATCACCTATGACGGGGAGCCTTTATCCCCGGTGCTTGACAACGAATATTATTTTGATGAGGTATGGAGGATATGGAAACGCCAGATCCTTTCTTCCACCGATGTGGACAGTTTGAAACGGAACATTTCTTCCGTGTATATGGACGGGCGTACCGCAAGCGCATACAGCGGACGGAGAAAGGCATTCGAGCGGCAGAAGCAGGAGCTGCTTTCCGACATAGATGCGGGCAGGATACGCATTGAGCCGCCGCGACACCTCTATACGGTGGAAATCCCGGAAGACAACGGGAGGAACTATCTGTACTGGGACAGGCCGGTATCCCCGGAACAGCAGGGAAGGATATTTCTGCAGCTGCGCAAGGAACGGCTTTTCTGGCCGGAGCTTACGGTGGAATTCTGGAACGGCAAGTCGCACGTATGGAACAGCGGAAAAGAGTTCTACAGCCTTCTGGACTATATGTTCATGAATCCGGACCGGGATACCGATTCCCAGCAGCTTGCCAGCGGGTTTCTTTCGCGGGCGGGTTTTACCGGGATTGACTATCCGGCGGAGTGTTCAACCGGCGGCCGGGCCGACGGCGCACGGAACTATGTCATTTTCAGCGAGGCCGACCTGAAGATAACCGCACATGAGCGCTTCCGCTTCATCGGAGAGAAAGGGGCCTCCAGACTTGACCGGTCTGAAGGGGCCTCCCTGCGGCTGGAGAACCTTGCCGTCGCCCGCGAAATGGAAAAGTCCGGCAAGGATGCCGGAACAATAAAGACGGCGACAGGCTGGGAACGCGGGGCTGACAGCAAGTGGCGTTATGAAACGGCGGATTTCGAATACCATCGGCCGGAGATCTGGGGCTATTCACGCCTGCTGGAGAGACAGTCCTGGCATGGGGAGTTTGAAAATCTTCTTGACCGGCAGATAGAGGGAGAAACACTCTCTGAAGCGGAGTGGAAACGTTTTGAGGAACTGACGGAGCTGGCAGCCGGCCTGAAGGAACAGGACGCGCTGCGTGAACGGATCTATCTTGATGACTATGTGAAGGACGATGAACTGTTCCAGGCCTATCCTGAAATGAAACGGACCCGGCTGGAATTTGTGGACCTGCCGTCGGCCGACTATTGCGGGGCCTACCTCCATCCGGACAACAGAATCGTGATAAACATCTCCCGGGCTGATGATGTGAGGCCTGTCCTGGCACATGAGATACAGCACGCCATACAGGCCATGGAGGGGTTTGCGCGGGGAAGCAATCCCGGGGAGTTTAAAAACACGGCGGAGAATGTGATCCTGGACATCGTGCGGGCCACTGACGGAAGGATTCTGGAGGGCGGCGGTTTTGACAACACGCCGGACGGCATTTTCGCCGCACTGAACCGTGAGACAGCCTATGGCGGGACAATATTGAGGGACAACAGCTCCAGCCTGGACGCGGTGGCAGGCAAATACGGGTATGAGACGATATTCGATCTCGTGAACGACATCGGCAGCTTCAGGAGCAGTATACAGGAATACCTTTCCACTGCAGGGGAGGTGGAAGCGCGCAACGTGGAAAGCAGACTGGACTTTACTTCAGCCCAAAGACGGAACACGCTTGCCGTTTCCACCGAGGATATCGCCCGGGACGGGCAGATATTCCTTTCAAGGGATGCCCAAATGGACGAGTTCGCACGTCATGTGTCTTTTCTGGCCGGGAAGCTGCATGTTCCGGTGGAAGTGATCCGTCGTGCCGACGAGATAGGCTCTCCCGACATACGCGGCCTGCTCTCCTGCGGGAAAGACATCCGGGCTGGTATGACATCCCCTCGCAACGTGTCTGCCTGTATCTTCCGCATGCCCGGGGGAAAGCGGACGTCGAGCGTACCCTGCTGCATGAGGGTGTGGCACATTACGGACTCAGAAAGCTTGCAGGTCACAAGCATATGGATGCTTTTCTGGATGACATCTTCAACGGATGCGGGGAAAAGTACGGGATGAGATTCTCCGGATGGCGGCTGCGGACAGGACGGACATACGTGTCGCGACGGAAGAGTATCTGGCACGGATGGCCGAGGACGGTACGGACCGGTCCTTATGGGACAGGATTGTCACCGCCTTCCGGAATCTCCTCCGAAAGCTGGGCTTCTGCCTGGAAATCGGCACAAGGGAACTGAGGGGCATACTCGCCGCCAGCCAGAAAAATCTCACCGGAATTGCGGAACCGGCCGTAATACAGACGGCAAGAGGGGATCTTGAACTCTCCTGCGGATACGGGCGGGCGGTTCTCAGGCGGCAAGGGGTCGAGACGGATGCGACCTCCCTTCTGGAACGGATGAGAAAAGCGGGGATCAGCCCCGCCTCTCTCGGGCAGGAGGACTGGAAAGCCGTCTTTAACGGCGGCATCATCCTTCCCGGCGGCAGGAAGCTCATGGCCGTAAGGGAACCGGCCGGATACGGGATGAGGATATCCGGTGTGTCACCGGGGAGTGCAAGAGAGTCGGGAATGGAAATGTAAAACAGGATACGGAAAATAAGATATGGACGAGTGCGGTGAAAAAACGCTATAAGCCTTTCATGGGGAAGGCGGGAATCCGGATTTCCGGAGAGGGGGCCACCCTGTATGTGAACGGTGTCCCCCATGACATGACCATGATGCTGGAGACTATCCGTGGAGCCGGCGCGAGGCCGGAAAGGATATCCCCGGCCAGATGGATCTCCCTGTTGAGGGGACGGCCTACCGTGCTGCCGGGATGTGAAAGCCCCCTGGTCATGGTACGGGTCCCTTCCGGATATACGGTCAGGTGTCTGTTTCCGGCCGGGGAAAAGGGACACTCCTTCCAGGCGGAAATGCAGTAATTGGACCGGACTACTTATAAAGTATGATATTAATAAAGTAAATAGCGGTAAAACTAAAAAGTACAATGGAACATTACATTTTCTATTGCAAGCTGTCGCTTCTGGCAGTGCTGTCACTGATAACGGCCTGCTGCATGCTGAGCCGGAGATGGTATGTCAACCTGGCCGCATTTCTTGCATGCCTCTCGGGCGAGACCTTTCTGGCCCACCTGTTCTTCCCCGGATACATGCTGTGTCCGGCGGCCGCCTCGTTCATAATCCTCTTCCTTTCCCGGATATGGGACCTGTCCAGAACCCCGGCAAAGGGGAACGGGGCTGATCCCATCCGGCTGCCGGTCAGGTCAGGAATCCGGGAGTCCCGGCTCGAATTCTATTACCACTACTCCAACTTCCTGGTTTACGGAGGGGCCGGTTCCGGAAAGACGAAAAGTATCGGAAAATGGCTTCTGAGCGAATACATGCGGCTGGGATTCGCCGGATTCATCTATGACTTCAAGGATACGGACTATACCCGTACCGCCTACAACCTCATTAAAAGGCACAGGTATCCGCACAAGTTCTACTATGTCAGTTTCGACAGGCCTGAACGGTCGTACCGGTTCAACCCGCTCAAGGTGGTGAGGGACCGCACGGAACTGATCCAGCTGATGGAGGACGTGCTGCTCGCGCTGCTTCCCAAGAAGGAACAGCAGAACGAATGGGTCGCCGGAGGTCTGGGCATCCTCCGCGGCGTGGCGTTCCGGTTCTGGGACGAGTTCCCCGAGCATTGCACGCTGCCGCATATACTGGCCTTCATCATGACCGCCTCGGCAAGGCAGCTCTCCCTGTTCCTGCAGCAGAACCTCGTGTCGGAAATGCTGGCCGGCGCTATCTGAAGGCGGAAGGTTCCGAGAAGACCCAGGCATCCTATCTCTCCACGCTGTGTAACAATCTGGCCACCGTTTCACAGAACGAGGAGATCGCCTATGTCCTTTCAGGGGACGATTTCGATTTCAACCTGATCGATCCGGAAAATCCGAAACTTTTTGCCATCAGCAACAACTTCTCCAAGAACTCGGTCTATGCTCCGGTCATCGGCATGCTCATGACCATATCTTCCCGGCAGTTCACCATGCGGAACAAGGTTCCTTTCGTCTATTTCCTGGACGAGATGACGACAGTCAATATCAAAAACTTTGAGACGCTGCCTTCCGTCCTGCGTGAGTATCTTTGCGCCTTTGTTCTTTTAACACAGTCCGGTTCCAAGGTGGAGAACCAGTATGGCAGGCTCGACCGTTCATCCGTGGAAGCCAACTTCGGGAACCAGTTTTTCGGACGGACCAAAAGACGTGGAGTCATTGAAATATTATCCCATGATGTTCGGAAAGGAGGAAAAGGAACGGAGATCCCGCAGCGCGGGAAAAAGCGGGGGAAGCACGAACAGGAGCGTGACCGTATCGTCCCAGAAAGAGGACATCTATCAGGGAAAGGATTTTGCGGATCTGGAACCCGGGGAGTTCATCGGTTCCGCCACGCGTGCCAACGTCAGCTACTTCAAGGTAAAGCTGGAGATGTATGACGACAGGAACGAGGAGCCCCTGCCCGATGTTCGGGTCCTTGAGCCGGGAGAGCTGGGCAGGAACTTCGCAAGGATTCTTGAGGAGGTACGGGAGCTGTTCCCGTGTGAGTGAACGGACCGACCCTCATCTTTCCCTTCCGGTCAGAAGATCGGTCCCCAGCCTTTTCAGTTCCTGGATGATGGCCTTCCTGGGATTCACCACGAACCGATACAGACGGCAGACATTCATGTACAGCCGCCTTTCCTCCCTGAACTCCCCGTGCAGGATCTCACGCTTGATTCTCGATACAGTCTCGTTCCGCAACTCGTTCCTTGCCTTCCATTCCCCAGAATATTCCTTCAGGCCCTCATCCTTGGACCGGCAGTAAGGGAAGTAGCCATACAGCCGGTTGAACCTGGAGGCGCACCGGGCGGACCACTGGGAACGGTCAAAGCCGACCACCACCTCCCTGCCGTCAAGAACCTGCCGGTTTCCCCTGCTCTTGGACAGCGGGGAAAGGGACACGGTCTGGGATCTGTCCATGCGGGAGACGATAATATGCACATGCAGCTGCAGTCCCGGTTTTCTTTCACCGGCTTTTGCCTTGCCGGCTTCCACCTCGGGATCATCGCCTTTATAGTGGCGTTCTGTTTCCACACGCCCATACCATACCAGATCGTCACCGGACCTGATCTTCTCCCGGTAAAAATTACGGGCATATTCATCCATGCACTCACGGGTGAGCCGTTTCATTTCAGCCAGGACTTCTTTCTGCTGCTCCGGGGAGAGCTCCGGGAATTCGGCGGTCTTTTCCCCGGTCACTTTTTCAATGAGGTGCTGCTGCTCCTCACCGCTGGGATTGATGGTGAGCATATAGAACTTGTCGTCGTTCCGTTTCAGTGTCCTGTGGTTGTTGTCCATATGATGCATGACGGTCAGAGGGGTCACATAGTCCTCTTTCTGTGAAAAAAATTATCATAATAAGGACGTTCCTCCTTCAGCTCCTTGCTGAGATATTCCACCAGCTGCACGCATTTTCCCTTGTTGTCCGACACGCCCGGAGTATTTACAGGCCGGTGGACTTTACAGTACATATTCCTCGTTGATCTTCTTGATGAGCAGCTGCAGGGTGCTGACGGGAACCTTGACATCATCGCCGAATTTCACCTTCGGGAACTTGTCCGGATTGAGCTGGAATTTTATCAGCTCTGCCAGCCTGCGGAGCTTCTCCCGTTCTTTTTCCACATCCGCCGGGGAGCCCTCCCCGTACTCCGCCAGCTGTTGCTGGAGCTTCCTGTTCCTTTCCTGCAGATCATGCATCTCATTCATCAGCCTTGCATAGTCCGGGGATTCATGGAGGCCGCCTCCCATGCCGGCCAGTTTATCAAGAATGGGCTTGAAGATGTCACGTTCCTGGGACTTTATGATCTTAATAAGATCCTCAATTCTTTTCTCCACCAAGGCTGTCGGATTTTTGGATGCGTAACGGGGGGTTGAATCCCGTTATTTCAAAAAAAAGTAATCATTCTGTCCACACAGACACTGACCGTATCGCTTCCCTTAAAGGTGTCCAGACGGGCTTTTACCGTGGGAGTAAGCCTGACCGACTTTATTGAATGTTCTTTCATCTTGTATGCGTTTTAGTTATACATGTAAATAGCTGTCACAAAGCTACTTGTTTTTGTTTTCTCCTGCAAGCGCCACCTGTCGCAGAGAGGTGAAAGTTTTATAACTTGCTGAAAATTAGTAAAATATCGGACACGCATACGGAGATGCCCACAACTTAACCCACTGCGAACCAGAGAGAAAGGAGAAAAGGTGCATACAAATGTATGCGCGACCTGTAACATTGTATATAATTAAATTGTTGTATATCAACGCTATGCGTCGATTCATGTTCACGTGTGCGGGAACACCTCTTGCTCTTCCTTATCAGGAATTCACTAAGGGGATGAACCCCTTAGCTCCCCCGGTAAGGAAGGGCAGCGTGGCATGTCCGGAACAAGGCGTTTTAGGGAAGGCCCATCCCATGAAAAGAAATGACATGCAGGAAAAGGGAAAACGTATGGAGGAAATGACGGGCATGTGGAAAAATCCCCATGAAAGAAGGAAAAACGGCTCATGGAAATACCGGATACAACTTTTAGCAGAAGCAAAACAAAGCTAACACGCTGATAAATAGCATGATTAAACTTGGATATTCGAAGAAAATCATTACCTTTGATATGTAATAATAAAGGAGATAACATCTTATGAATGAACAAATTAGAACCATTTTAGCCGAGGACGGTACAAAGACCTCGAAAATCAGAAAACTTCTGCTGCTCGGACTCACCCACCGTGAAATTGCCGATCTTGTAACCCGTGGAAACCGTGGGTTTGTATGGAATGTCTACAAGAGAATGAGGGACGAGGGGCTGATCGTATCCGCAGGGACTCCCACCGCCACCACCACACCCGAACTTGATTATTCTTTCAGAAGGAAATTCGGTGTCGAGATAGAAGCCTATAACTGCACATGCCAGCGGCTCGTACGCGAGCTGACGGAAGCGGGAATCGAGGTGGCCTCGGAAAGATACAACCATGACCTCCGTCCGCACTGGAAACTGGTAACGGACAGCAGTCTGAACGGGAATGACACATTCGAACTCGTAAGCCCCATACTGGAGGGAGAGGGCGGACTGGAGAAGCTGGAGAGGGTCTGCTGGGTGCTGGACTCCTGTAATGTCAAGATTAATGGAAGCTGCGGATTGCATGTGCACATGAATGCGGAGGACTTCAACATCACTACATGGCGGAACCTGCTGCTTTCCTACAAGCATGCCGAAGCGGAAATAGACAAGTTCATGCCGGCCTCGCGCAGGGGCGGCAGCAACACTTACTGTGGCTCCCTCATCCAGTTTCCCGATGAGCGGATACGCTCGGCACGAAACATCAGGGAACTTCAGGGGCTGTTCCCCAGCAGGTATATGAAAGTGAACCTTCAAGCCTATTCACGCCACAGGACGGTAGAGTTCCGCCAGCATTCGGGAACCATCAGTTTTACAAAATAGAAAATTGGGTGTGTTTCTCGACAGAATGATTACCTTTGCATCCGTGGGTTCTCTGCCTGCAGGAATCAGACTGGAAGATTTTCCTTTCCTGGGAGAGAAACAAAAGTTGTATTATAAATTAAGAACAAAATAATGCCGTATGAATAATATGAACAAGAAGACATATATGTTGCCTGGTGACGAGCGTATCGTTGCCGGCAACGCCGAAGAGTTTGTGCATGAACTCCGTGTGGCAGCTGGATGGATTCCGACTGTACCGACGAGCAGTATATGCACAATTTTGCCGAACGTTATGTGGTGCAGGCCGGGGTGAGGATTGCCACCGATACTCCGGAGAAATTCCTATCCGATCTCATACGGACAGGATATGCAAAAGAAATATAACGGACGGCTCTCCTTTATTATTACCGTGTCCCCATTTTCCTTTCAAGGGAAAGTGGGGATTTTTTATAGAAACAAGTAACTTGCATATAAAACTTCAGGCAATGATTTACTTTTTTCTATTATTATACATATATACTTTTTAAGTAAATTGCAGAATACCGTTCACCTCCCTGCCAAACGTTTTCCCCCGTACATTTCTCAAGGAGGGCGGCATTGTCTTTGGTAAAAAAGGTACGACAGTTCCGGGAATGGCAGTCTGAAGAATAGTACCCGTCCCCGCTACAGTTCACACCCGATAAAAAAACAACCTTGTTCTCACTTTTATCCGGAATGAATGTTTTTTCAAGTACGGCCGTTCCGTATATCCCGCCCAATGCGGGGAATTCTTATCCATGCATGTAATTTGTAACTTTACCAGCAGGAAAATGGAAAATGTGAATACAGCACTTTTCCGGGGATGCCTATCTTTGCCGGCTCAAAAAGACAGACATCATTATGATAACAACGAGCCGATTTTTTAAAGAGAAACAGTATATGTGGTACAAGGTTAGAGAGCTTCAGTCAAAAGGATTAAACAAGACACAGATCGGGAAGCACCTGGGAGTGGACAGAAGCACCGTGCGGAGATATCTGCAGATGTCCCGGGAAGATTTTGTAAGGCGGCGGAATTCGCATCGCAAATACACGCTGAAACTGGCAGGATACGAGGAGTATGTGCGGGGGACCCTGGAGGAATATCCGTATATATCGGCCGCAAGGATACATGACTGGCTTAAGGAATGCTATCCGGATTTCCTCAAAGTGTGCGACAAGACCGTATTCAATTTTGTAGAAAAGGTGCGCTGCAAATATGGCATCGGAAAGAAGTCGGAGGCCAGGATACGCAGGGACTATGAGAAACTGCCGGACACCCCCTACGGGGAGTATGCGCAGGCGGATTTCGGGGAGAAATGGATGTCAGCGGGAAACGGCAGAAGCACGAAAGTCTATTTTTTGCGATCGTCCTGGCACGTTCACGTTACAAGTTCACCTTTTTCGCCCGCCGCCCTTTCGACACGGAACTCGCCATCTATGCACATGAGTGTGCTTTTGAGTATTTCGGAGGGAAACCGGAAAAGATCCTTTATGACCAGGACAGGGTGCTGATCTCCCGGGAGAACCTGGGGGACCTGATGCTGACAAGGAAGTTCCAGACGTTTGTCAGGGAGCAGCATTTCCAGCCGGTGTTCTGCCATAAGGCAGATCCCGAGTCAAAAGGCAAGGTCGAGAACGTAGTGAAATATGTGAAGGAGAACTTTCTGGTGGCACGTGTGTTCCGTGATATTGACAGTCTGAACAGGGAGGCCCTCGAATGGCTTGAAAGGACGGGGAACGGGAAGGTGCACGGGACCACCCGTCTTGTTCCCCGGGAAGAGTTTGCCGTGGAGAAAGGCTTTCTCATGCCCTATCATGGGACGCCACAACCACCGCAGGAGGAGATGAGGGAATACCATGTACGCAAGGACAATACAGTGCAGTACAGGGGGAATTATTACAGCCTGCCATGCGGAACTTACCGGAGCGGGCAGACAACCGTCTGGCTGCAGGAAACGGAAGGGAATGTGGAGCTGTACAACAAGGATACGGGGAAACTCATCTGCCGGCATGCGCTCTGTACCAGAAAGGGAAGGACCGTTTATGACGACTCCCACAGAAAACCGAGAAACGCCGGAGTGAAGATAGCCGAACGCATCCTTGTCCATGTGTCGGGCAACAGGGAGGTGGCCATGTGGATGGATAATCTGAAAAGGAGGAAGGAAACGTTATTACAGGGATAATCTGGAGGTGATCCTGCGCATAATTCCCGGATATGACAAGAATACACTGATAGAGGCCATACGGATATGTCTGGACAAAGGCATCTATAACGGGGACTCGGTTAAAGCCTGTGTGAATATGTGTGCAGGGGAAGGAAAATGGAACAGAAATATACGGACTGGAGGATCGCCTGCCCCGACAAGGCGGATTGATACAGTCTTATAACGAAATACTCAGGGATTATGACAAGACATAAGAAGGAACTCATGGAATGTGCACGTATGCTCAAGCTGGGCAATCTGACCGAACATCTGGAGGAACTGCTGCATCAGGCCCAGGAAAGCAGCTGACCTATCCGGAGTTTCTACTCGCCTGCCTCAGGGAGGAGGTCCGGACCAGGGAGAACCGGAAATATTTGTGTCGTTTGAAAGCGGCCGGGCTTCCTGCAAGGCATGATCTGGACCGTTACGACTTTACCCGGACGGAAGGAATCGACTCCAGAAAGCTGCGCGAACTGCGCGAGCTGGTATGGGTGGGACAGGCATACAACCTGCTTCTGGCAGGCGGTTCCGGAACAGGAAAGACCTATATTGCCGCCGGACTTGTCCATGAGGCGGTGAAAGCCGGATACAGGGCATATATGGTTACGCTGGAGGACCTTCTGACCTGTCTGAAGACAAGGGATGTTTCCAGGCATGCGATGAAAACCTACAAACGGATCATGAAGGCACAGCTGCTGGCCATTGACAATGCCACACTCTTTCCCTTGAAAAGAGAAGATATCATGTTGCTGTTCAAACTGGTGAATGAGTTTCAGGAAAAGACATCGCTTATCGTTACAGCCAACTACTCCCTTACAGAGTGGCTGGCAATACCGGGAGAGGAAGCTGTCGCAGCGGCATTGCTTGACAGACTGCTCTACTGTTGTGAGATTATACAACTGTCAAGAAACAGCTATCGGATGGAAAACAGGAAAACAATTTTTAGCAATCGGAGTGAAGATACGGACACTTTAAAAGAGTTAACAACTGTAAAGTAATATCCTGCTAAAAGTGGGATATATTAAATTACATAAAAATGAGGTGTGTAAATTTGCAAGGTACATTGTTCCTCTTCCGGAGTTTCAAACGGTCCGTACGGCAATAACCTGATATACCCTCTACCATCTATTGTATCCATTTGAGAGATATAATAACGAGGAAGTTCCGTTTCAAACTTCATGTTTTTTTTAGGGAAGGGATGGTTGATTT
>ENA-OPZN01000348-OPZN01000348.1-human-gut-metagenome-genome-assembly--contig:-NODE-348-length-15429-cov-2.196249_pt1 | contig 15429 bp, 16 predicted proteins | sample MGYA00242483_ERZ504503 | MGnify/ENA primary metagenome ERZ504503 (study PRJEB26092, sample SAMD00036285) | human gut metagenome | host: Homo sapiens | study: EMG produced TPA metagenomics assembly of... | reverse complement strand
AAAACGGACGTATGATCTTAAAACCGGAAGACAGTGAAGGAATTACCGTCACTTCCTTAGAACGTGGCCAGGGACAGCCTACTTACAGTGGTTCTATAGAAGTGAAAGCAGAAGAGGGCGGCTTAGTCCTTATTAACGAGTTGTACCTGGAAGATTATTTAAAGAAGGTAGTTCCAAGTGAAATGCCTGCGTCTTATGAAAAAGAGGCATTAAAAGCCCAGGCAGTGTGTGCCCGGACTTATGCCTACCGCCAGATCCAGGGAAATGCCTACGGGCAGTATGGTGCCCATGTGGATGACAGCACCAATTTCCAGGTGTACAACAATATAAGTACCAGCGAGCGTACAGACCAGGCAGTAAATGAGACCTGTGGACAGATGCTTTTCTATAATGATAAGCCCATAGAAGCCTTTTATATTCCACTTCCTGCGGCCATGGGGCAGATGGAAGTGTATGGGGCAATGAAGGGGCGGCTCTGCCCTACCTGCGTTCCATGCAGATCAAAAAAGGCGCAAGAGAGCTGACTATGGAAGATAATGATACTTTTGATGATTACATACGGTCAAAAAACATTACTTCTTATGATGCTTCTTATCCTATGTTCCGCTGGCATGTGGATATTAAAGCCAGTATCCTTTCCGCACAGATCCCGGGAGTGGGAAATGTAACCGATGTAAATGTAGTATCCAGAGGTTTAGGCGGCATTGCTTCTGAAGTAGAAGTAAAAAGGCGATGGAGGAAGCTACAAGATCAAAGGCCAGAGCCAGGTAAGAAGTATGCTTGGAAATACGGAACTTGTAATAAAGAAACAGGACGGAAGCGATATGACAGGAACGGCAGCCCTTCCAAGTGCGTTTATTTCCGTTGAGAAGCGCACGGCAGAGGACGGAAGCATTGTATTCCGGGTATACGGCGGCGGTTTCGGACATGGAGTTGGAATGAGCCAGAACGGCGCCCACAGCATGGCAAAGGCAGGAAAGACGTATAAAGACATCCTTGATTTTTCTATCATGGAGCGGAGATCAGGACAGAATAAGACCGATGTGTCTGGCTGGCAGCCGGAGGCAGAGACCTGGTCTGGGAAAACAGAATACGGGCATAAAAAAACACGGTTTAGGAAACGGAAATATTTCCTGACCGTGTTTTTAGTTGTTATGTATCTGGAAGCAGCTGCCGGTGACAGCTTTTGCCAATATCTTGTTAGCCACTGCCAAAGGCAGCTGGCAGACTGGCTTTATATATTATTTAATCATATGGTTAGGCTAATAAGAAAACCTCTACATTCTGTATTCCGTGGTTTTTTGATTCTGCGTGTGTATCATAAAAAATATCAATGTGATGGCCTTTTACACCGCCACCTTTGTCCTCGGCAATGTAAACCACCCCGTTGATCATAACCCTGGTTCCATATGGGATCACTCTTGGGTCAACAGCAATGGTGTGCTGGGAGCTGGCAACGGCACCGGTACAGGTGTTTCTTCCCCAGCCTGCGGAGCAGCTTCTGCAAGGGCAGTAACCGGTAGTTTTAAAAACACCCAGGGAAACCATCTGGGGAAGCCGGTTCTTCAACGTTTTCGGCAGCTTCTGTTTCCTGCTGATCCTGATCGTTTGCAGCTTCTTCTGTTTGCTGTGCCTGTTCGGAACTGTCATTTTCAGAAGCGAATGCACAAAAGGCAGAGCCAATTATAAAAAATACAGTGATAAAAGTCGTGGTTAATAGTTTCTTCATGTTCATTTCTACCTCCTTTTGCAGTCGGAAAGGACAAGGACTGCGGTCGTTCACAATGCCTCATAATATTTGCAATGTATTTTTAATATATTATAAATATATGTAACACTTTTGTAATATATGAACGATAAAGTAATATTTACCACATTTTTTTAAATCTGTCAAGAAAAACACAAAATGCGCAAAAAGCCCTTGACAAATTCTTTATAAAGGAATATATTATGCAATGTAGATGTTAGCACTCCAATAAGTTGAGTGCTAATAACAAAAGAAACAGCGAACAGGAGGCAGGAACACATGGATGCGCAGTTGGATGAGCGTAAGGTCACTATATTAAAAGCGATCATAAAGACTTATCTGGAAACAGGCGAGCCGGTGGGTTCCCGGACGATTTCCAAGTATTCGGAACTGAAACTCAGTTCTGCCACCATCCGCAATGAGATGTCAGACCTGGAAGAGATGGGCTACATTATACAGCCACATACATCAGCAGGACGTATTCCTTCTGATAAGGGATACAGGTTCTACGTTGACCAGATCATGCAGGAGAAAGAAAACGAAGTCACAGAATTTAAGGATGTGATGGTCCAGAAAGTAGATAAACTGGAACTGGTCCTTAAGAAAATGGCTCAGGCTCTTGCGGCAAATACCAATTATGCAGCGATGATCAGCGGACCAAGCTACCACAAGACAAAGCTGAAATTCATACAGCTTTCCAGAGTAGAAGCAAATAAGCTTCTGGTGGTAGTGGTTGTGGAAGGCAACATCATCAAGAACACCATGATCGATATTGGCGAAGATCTGGGAGAACAGGAACTTCTCAATCTGAACATCCTCTTAAACAGCAGCTTAAACGGACTGACCATTGAAGAAATCAATCTTGGGATTATCAGCAAGCTGAAAGAAGATGCAGGCATTCACAGTAAGGTGATCGAACTGGTACTGAATGAAGTCGCAGAAGCTATTAAAGCGGGCGGCGAGGACCTGCAGATCTATACCAGCGGAGCGACCAACATTTTCCGGTATCCGGAACTGGCTGAAGGAGAAAAGGCCAGCAAGCTGATCGGAACATTAGAACAAAAAGAAGTGCTGCAGGAATTTGTTTCCGATGTAAACGCAGACCAGCAGGGCGATGGAGGCATTCAGGTATACATTGGTGATGAAACACCGATCCAGTCCATGAAGGACTGCAGCGTGGTCACAGCCAATTATGATCTGGGCGGGGGCCTTCGGGGAACCGTAGGAATTATCGGTCCTAAGCGAATGGATTATGAAAAAGTTCTTGGAACTTTTGAAAAAATCTCATGAACCAGCTGGATGCAGCATTTAAAAAGGAATGAAAAGGTGATAGCAGTGAGCGAAGAAATGAAAAATGAAGATCTGAAGGATCCGTCCAATATGGAACAGGAAGCTTCTGAGGAGACTGCTTCTGAGAACACTGAAACAAGTGCAGAAGAGAAGACCACAGAAAAAGCACCTGAGAAAGAGGGCTTCTTTAAAAAGAAAAAAGATCCTAAGGATGAAAAAATAGAAGAACTTACCGACCGGGTAAAACGCCAGATGGCAGAATTTGATAATTTCCGCAAGAGAACGGAAAAAGAAAAATCTACCATGTACGAGATGGGTGCAAAAGACATCATCGAGCGTATGCTTCCGGTAGTTGATAATTTTGAAAGAGGCTTAGCTTCCATTCCGGAGAGCGAAAAAAATACAGCTTTTGCTGAGGGAATGGAAAAATATATAAGCAGTTCCAGAAAGTCTTAGAAGACGCCGGTGTAAAAGCCATTGAGGCAGCCGGACAGCCATTCGATCCTAACTTCCACAATGCAGTGATGCATGTAGAAGATGAAGCTTAGGAGAGAATATCGATAGCTGAGGAACTTCAGAAAGGCTATATGTACCGTGACAGTGTTGTAAGACACAGCATGGTAAAAGTAGCAAACTGACATTGAGCACTTAACGAGGTCTTTTTCGAGTTTAGTGCGAAAGTCGTTCCCGAAACTTGGCGAGGTCTTTTCGAGCCTTAGTTGAGTGGAACATTTTATTATGATTTTTTCATCAAACATATATAACAGGAGGAAAAAACTATGAGTAAGATTATTGGTATCGACTTAGGTACAACTAATAGCTGCGTAGCCGTTATGGAAGGTGGAAAGCCAACCGTTATCGCTAACGCAGAGGGCGTAAGAACCACACCATCTGTTGTGGCATTTACAAAAACAGGAGAAAGACTGGTAGGTGAGCCTGCTAAGCGCCAGGCAGTTACCAATGCAGACAGAACCATTGCTTCTATCAAGCGTCATATGGGTACTGACTACAAGGTAGACATTGATGGAAAGAAATACACTCCACAGGAGATCTCCGCAATGATCCTTCAGAAGCTGAAAGCAGATGCTGAAAGCTATCTGGGCGAGACTGTAAGCGAAGCAGTTATCACTGTTCCTGCATATTTCAACGATGCACAGCGTCAGGCAACCAAGGATGCCGGTAAGATCGCTGGTCTGGATGTAAAGCGTATCATCAACGAGCCTACAGCAGCAGCATTAGCTTACGGCCTTGACAATGAAAAAGAGCAGAAGATCATGGTATATGACCTTGGTGGTGGTACATTCGATGTATCTATCATTGAGATCGGTGATGGTGTTATTGAAGTTCTTTCTACCAACGGTGATACACACCTTGGCGGTGATGACTTCGATAATGCAATTACCAACTGGATGATCTCTGAATTCAAGAAGGCAGAAGGCGTAGACCTTTCCGGCGATAAGATGGCTCTTCAGAGATTAAAAGAAGCAGCTGAGAAAGCTAAGAAGGAACTGTCTACTGCGACTACAACCAATATCAACCTGCCATTCATCACAGCTACTGCAGAAGGTCCAAAGCATCTGGATATGAACCTGACAAGAGCTAAATTTGATGAACTGACACATGACCTGATCGAGCGTACAGCTATCCCGGTACAGAACGCATTGAAGGATGCTGGTATTACCGCAGCTGAGCTTGGCAAGGTACTGTTAGTTGGTGGTTCTACACGTATGATCTCCGCACAGGAGAAAGTAAAACAGTTAACCGGCAAAGAGCCTAGCAAGTCCCTGAACCCAGATGAGTGTGTTGCAATTGGTGCAGCTATCCAGGGTGGTAAGTTAGCAGGCGATGCAGGTGCCGGAGATATCCTTCTTCTGGATGTAACTCCACTGTCTCTGTCTATTGAGACCATGGGCGGTGTAGCAACCAGACTGATCGAGAGAAATACAACCATTCCTACCAGAAAGAGCCAGATCTTCTCTACTGCAGCTGATAATCAGACCGCTGTTGATATCCATGTTGTACAGGGCGAGCGTCAGTTTGCAAGAGATAACAAGACCTTAGGCCAGTTCCGTCTGGATGGTATCCCACCAGCAAGAAGAGGTGTTCCGCAGATCGAAGTTACATTCGATATCGATGCAAACGGTATTGTAAATGTATCTGCTAAGGATCTTGGAACAGGCAAAGAGCAGCATATTACCATTACTTCCGGATCTAACATGTCTGATTCAGATATTGATAAGGCTGTTAAAGAGGCTGCTGAGTATGAGGCTCAGGATAAGAAGCGTAAGGAAGCGATCGATGCAAGAAATGATGCTGATTCTATGGTATTCCAGACTGAGAAGGCTCTGGAAGAGGTTGGCGACAAGATCGATGCTAACGACAAGGCTGAGGTTGAGGCTGATTTAAATGCACTGAAAGAAGCTATCAACAGAGCGCCGGTTGATCAGATGACTGATGCCCAGGTTGAAGATATCAAGTCAGGTAAAGAAAAACTGATGAACAGCGCCCAGAAGCTGTTTGCAAAGGTTTATGAGCAAGCACAGCAGGCTGGTGCAGGTGCAGGTCCAAACATGGGTGGCGCAAATGCAGGCAATGCAGGAAGCTCCAAGCCAGATGATGATGTAGTTGACGCTGACTTCAAAGAAGTGTAAGATTATATAACGGTTCAGACATATGCTGTTTTGGACGGGAAAGTGTGTTGCAAGCTAGCATGTCTGAACTAATGGACGGGTCCGAGAGGGGAGATATCCCCTTCCGGGCCTTACCGTCTGTTTAAACAAAGGGCATTTTGGACCCGGCAGAGAAAGAAATAGCAGTGATAAGAGGTAAACAACATGGCAGAGAATAAGAGAGATTACTATGAAGTTCTGGGTGTTTCAAAAGACGCTGATGAAGATACCCTGAAAAAAGCATACAGAAAACTTGCCAAGAAATACCATCCTGATGCAAATCCTGGTGACAAGGAGGCAGAGGCAAAGTTTAAGGAAGCTTCAGAGGCTTACAGCGTACTGAGCGATCCTCAGAAACGTCAGCAGTACGACCAGTTCGGCCATGCTGCATTTGAGCAGGGCGGCGGCGCTGGTTATGGCGGCGGTTTCGGCGGCTTTGATTTTAACGGCGGAGATATGGGAGATATCTTTGGCGATATTTTCGGTGATATTTTCGGCGGCGGCCGTTCCAGATCCAGAAGCGGTCCTATGAAGGGGGCAAATGTAAGAACAGCAGTCCGCATTACCTTTGAGGAAGCTGTATTTGGCTGCGAAAAAGAGATTGAGATCAACTATAAGGAAGTATGTTCAAGCTGTAACGGAACTGGCGCAAAGCCAGGTACTTCCCCACAGACCTGTACCAAGTGTAATGGTAAAGGTAAGATCATGTATACACAGCAGTCTTTCTTTGGTCAGGTTCAGAATGTACAGACCTGTCCGGAGTGTAACGGTACAGGTAAAGTCATTAAGGAAAAATGCCCGAACTGCTATGGTACCGGATACAAGACTGTTCGCAAGAAATTTAAAGTTTCTATCCCGGCAGGTATTGACAATGGCCAGTGTATCCGTATGGCTGGCGGCGGTGAGCCGGGAACAAACGGCGGCGAGAGAGGCGACCTGTTAGTAGAGGCAGTAGTATCCCAGCATCCAATCTTCAAGCGCCAGGATACCAGCATTTATTCTACTGTACCGATCTCCTTTGCAAAGGCAGCATTAGGCGGTCCGATCCGCATCAAGACCGTAGACGGTGAAGTAGAGTATGAGGTAAAACCAGGTACCCAGACCGATACCAAGGTACGTTTAAAGGGAAAAGGCGTTCCATCCCTGCGTAACCGCAATGTGCGCGGCGATCATTATGTAACACTGGTAGTCAAGGTGCCGGAGCGTATGAATCAGGCTCAGAAGGATGCATTAAAGCGCTATGATGACCTGATGAACGGAATTGAACCAGAAGGAGAAAAGCCAAAGAAGAAAGGGCTTTTTAAATAGGAGAACCTCTGCAATATGCTGATAAAAAGAGAAAAAATACAGTGCCGCCCTGGAAGATCTTTATTCTGACAGTGGTAGGTTTCGGACTGATGCTTGCAATCGCAGTACACAGCCGGAATGAGGCATTAAACCGGTTAAGCCAGGAATATACTATTACAGATGACGCAAAAGCCAAGGCATATCAAATTTGAGTCCATGCCGGTAGGTGAAGCAGAACAGGCAGTGGGAATGTATCTGCGGTATAATGCAATGGTCCAGTTTGAGGAAAGCGGGAAAATCCTTTCTGATGATCTGGCAAAAAATGTTCCTTTTGATAGTATGCAGGCTGATTTTGAAAATGGTATTTATCCACAGGACGTTCTGGTGCATGGTTTTAAGACCTTATCCGAAGAGGAATATGGGGATGAAAAATCCCAGTATGACAACCATGCCACACTTCTTGGCTATACTTCCTATAAAGTAGTCCAGGTTTCCTTAGATGAACAGTGGCCGGATGAAACAAAGGAAAATATCACAAGGCAGTATGCAGTGGGACGAAGCCGGAAAAGCTGGAAGATATTTGAGATCACAGAGAAATAAATGGATCTAAGATAGATCAAAAAACGAGAAGAGGATGAGATATGCCTCTTCTCATTTTTTGTTGCTATACATATTGAAAGTGCGCAGTGAGGCGCTCACGGATCTGCAAATTATTTCCCGTGTATTACATTGCGTTCATAATTAAAGATATACTGCTGCATGACTCCCGCATAGCCCTTATAACATCCAAAAGAGTCGGTGATCATCTGGTCATAAAGTCTGGCTTTAGGCAGATCTTTGTATTTTTCAGCATCATAATAATGTTCGTTTAGGATCTTCTCAATCCAGGTATCCACAGGAAAGGCGTCAATGTGATGCAAACCGAAAAGGCAGACACAGTTGGCTACTTTCTTGCCAATGCCGTAAAAGCCGGTAAGATACTCCATGGCAGCGGTATAATCCAACTTGCTTAAATGCGCCAGGTCCAGACGTCCAGCTACAGCGTCTCGGCAGAGGCGGTAGATATATTTGGCCCGGTAGCCAAGTTTCAGGGCAAGGAGATCTTCTAAAGAAGCCTGACACAGCTGTTCAGGTGTGGGAAATGCATAAAACTGGTCAATCTTTGTCCCATACCGGCTGCAGAGGGCTTCCACCAACGCCCGGATCGCAGGGATCGTCTTTTGCTGTGAGATCACAAAAGTAATGATCATTTCCCATGTATCCTGACGAAGGATGCGGATGCCCTGTCCGGCTTTAGAGGCTGCTTTCAGATAGTGATCGTCCGGTGTGATGGATGCGATCATTTTCTCATAATCTGTATTTAAGTCAAAATAGTTCTTCCAGAAATTTTCTAAATCCGGTCCACATTCCAGAAAAAAGATGTCATTTTCCTGTCGAATAAAGCAAACATGGCCCTGGCTTATAACCTGCCAGGTATTTGTACGCCCAGGCGCCGGTATCATTCGAAAGACCTGTCCTGACCCGGCAGTCTGCTCCAGATCAAACAGGGGATCTTATATGTAAATGTCATAAATGCCTCCAAACAGTATTGTGTTTATAAACAGTTGTTTTAGGAATATCATCAATGGCATCATAAATACGGAAGAAAAACAGATACGTTTTTTGGCAGATCCGTTGCTGGTCATGCAGCGCATGAACCGCATGAACCGTAACAGGATTTTAAGAGTATATAAAAGGGTTGGTGTAAATACGATGAAAAAAAATTGCAGTTGTGGCGCTGGATCCGTTGGCCGGTGCTTCCTATACAAAAGAAGTAAGAGATCTTTTTGGTGAATATGCGGAAGTAGTGGGGTATAGCGTAAGAGATGGATCAGCTGCCGGAGTGCTTCCAAGAGCGGATCTGTTTGCTATATCTACAGATGCCTATGGTTCTGCAGAAGAAGAGGCCCGCCATGTGCCTATTGATAGTCAGATCATGTCCATTGAGGTTACTTTTTTACTGGGGAAACCCTAAAAAAACTGTTTGAGATACCACAAGGAACGAAAGTGTTGTTTGTGAATGTTACCAGTAATATGGCAAGAGAGGCTATTACCCAGTTAAGCTCTCTTGGAGTAAACCATCTGCAGTTCATTCCTTATTATCCCGGCGCTGTTTTAGAAGAACCGGTGGATATTGCGGTAACTCCCGGTGAATCCCGTTTTGTGCCGCCTTCTGTAAAAACAGTGATCGACTGTGATCACCGTCCCTGTTCCTATGGAATGATGGTAGAAATAGCTTTGCGTCTGGGACTGGAATATCTGCCGGAAACAGAAAGCTTTATGAATTATGCTAAGGTAGTGGCCTCCAATCACTACAGCTTTGACCTGATGTATGCTAAAAAGCCGCAGGCAGGAAAGCCAGATGCATATTCTGGCGGAAAGCCTGGATGAAGGTCTGATCGGTGTAAATGAAACAGGAGAGGTTTTTGTCTGTAACAAAAAGGCCTGTCAGATCGCCCGCATTTCTGAAGAACTGGCTATGGGAAAGAAGGGGGAAGAGGTATTTCCCTATATTCCTTTTTATCAGGTGCTCCGGGAGAAAAAGGCAGTTCCTGAGAAGGTGATCCGCCTCTTTGGAACCAATGTTTCCCTGGCAGTGGTGCCGGTGGTGCGAAAAGAGGACTGTATCGGCGCCTTTGCCATGCTACAGAAGTTTAATGAGCAGGAGTCCCGCCAGAATGCCTTGCGAAGACAGCTGATGCAGAAAGGCCATTATGCCCGTTATACCTTCGATGACGTAATAGGAAATTCAGATGCTATTACAGAAACCATTAATATTTTAAGGAAAATGGCAGCAACTGAAAGCCCTGTGCTTCTCATTGGAGAGACAGGTACTGGAAAGAGCTGATTGCACATGCAGTCCATCAGGCTTCCGGGCGGCAGCCGGTCCTTTTATTGCCATTAATGTGGCTGCCATGCCGGAAAATCTTCTGGAAAGCGAGTTGTTCGGCTATGAAGAAGGCGCCTTTACAGGAGCCAAAAAAAGGCGGCCGTCCCGGTCTTTTTGAATTTGCCCACCACGGAACTTTATTTTTAGATGAAGTGGAAGGAATGAGCCTTTCCATGCAGGTAAAACTTCTGCGTGTTCTCCAGGAAGGGGAGATCATGCGCGTGGGCGGCGGCAGCATTATCCGTGTGGATGTGCGTATTGTGGCAGCTACCAATGAAGCCTTAGAGAAGAAGATACAGGAAGGCAGTTTCAGAAAAGACCTGTATTACCGTTTAAATGCACTGACAGTAGAGATACCGCCTCTCAGAAAGCGGGGAGATGATATTTTTATGCTGTTTGATTTCTTTATGCGGAAAATGGGTGGAAACTTTACTTTATCAGAAGAAGTGAAGGCTTTTCTGCGCAGGCATCCATGGCCGGGAAACATCAGAGAACTGCAGAATGCAGTGGAATATTTTAATTATCTGGCAAAACCGGTGATCGAGCTTTCCGACCTGCCGCCTACCATGACCAGAGTAGTAGGAGTGGGGTTGGATGTAGTAGGACCAGGTGAAAGCAGTGGGGAAAATGAAAACGTGAAAACAGGAACCACACAGCTGAAAGAAGGTTCAACCTATTCCGGTCATATGGATACAGAGGCTAAAAAGCAGTTTGTATTAAAACAGCTGGCACTTGCCTGGAAAGCCGGAGAAACAGTGGGAAGGGAGAAAATATTAGAGGCAGCGAAAAAAGATCACATTCCTATGACCCAGAAACAGGCAAGAGATCTTTTGAAAGAGTTGGAAAAAGAAGGGCTGCTCCAGGTTGGAAGGGGCAGAGGCGGAAGTCGGATCAACGGAAAAAGGGTTGAAAAACTGGAAAAAACAGAAATGATCCTTTGAATCATTTATAAAAAGGTCACAACCAATTAGGCAACCATTTAATAACTAATAAATCAACCAATATAACCAATTAACCATTTAATACCTGAAAATGACTTGTCCTTAAATTACCAAAATTTTCCAAAAAGCCAGAAAATAAGTGGAAAAACCATTGTTTTAACAAAAAACAATAAAAAATCGGGGAAAATAAAAGTTGGCATGGAACTTGCTTAATATATAAGTATCAACCGGAAACGGGAAAGAAAGGATACGAAACAGCAATGAAGTACAACTTTGATGAAGTGATCGACAGAAGCAACAACCGTTCTTCTAAATATGATGAAAGACTTAAGAAGTTCGGAACCGAAGATGTGATCCCATTATGGGTAGCTGATATGGATTTAAGACTGCCCAGCCGATCATTGATGCATGCAAAAGAAGCAGAAGAGGGGATCTGGGGATATACTTCCAGACCGGCAAGCTACTTTGAAGCAGTACAGGAATGGGAAGAAAAATATTATGGCTGGAAGCCTGAAACTTCCCACATGAGCTGGTGCCTTGGTGTTGTTCAGACTATGGCAGCTCTGATGAAGATCTACACCATGCCAGGAGATAAGGTCCTGATCCAGACTCCTGTATATTCCGAATTTTATGATATTCCAGAGGCAATTGGCCGTGTAGTAGTAGAAAATCCTCTGGTAGAAGAAAACGGAAGCTGGCATGTAGATTACGAGGATTTTGAACGTAAGGTAAAAGAATGTAAAGTATTCTTACTGTGCAACCCTCACAACCCATTAGGCCTTGTATGGGATAAAGAAGATCTGGAAAAGATGGCTAAGATCTGTATGGAAAATGGCGTAATGCTGATCTCCGATGAGATCCATTCCGACCTGATCTTCCACGGAAAGAAGCACACCAGAACCGCTACCATTTCCAAAGAGATCCATGATTACGTAGTAACCTGTGTTTCCGTAACAAAGACCTTCAACCTGGCTGGTCTTCAGGCATCTACCACTATTTTCCCAAATCTGAGAATGAAGGCAGATTTTGACCGCTACTGGAGTTCCATGGATATCCACAGAAACAATGCATTCAGCTCTGTTGCCATTGAGGCTGCTTACAGAGAAGGCCGCGAGTGGTTAGACCAGTTACTTCCTTATCTGTCTGCAAACTTTGATTTGTTAAGGAATACTGTGAAAAGAACATTCCTCAGATCAAGCCAAATATCCCGGATGCAACCTACCTTGTATGGTTAGACTGCCGTGATCTGGGAATGAGCAATGAAGAATTAAGAAAGTTTATGATCGAGAAGGCTAAGATCGGATTAAATGAAGGATATACCTTTGGAAGAAGCCTGACCGGATTTATGCGTCTGAATGTAGCATGCCCACGCAGCGTACTGGAAAAGCTCTGGGACAGTTAAAAGATGCTGTAGATGCACTGGATAAATAAAATACAGTACAATTTAAAACAGTGCAATTTAAAACAATATAATTTACAACAATACAAAACGAGATAATTTTGGGGGAAATTATGGACAAGAAGAAAATCTGGGAAAGCTACCGCTTCCCGCTGATCCTTTTAGGAGGAATTATTTTAGGAGCGATCCTTGGAGCGATTTTAGGAGAGAAAGCAACGGTACTTGCACCAATTGGCAATGTATTCATCAACCTGCTGTTTATGGTCGTAGTACCTATGGTTTTTGTTTCCATTGTTAATGACAGTAGGAAGTATGTTAAATATGAACCGTCTTGGAAAGATCCTTGGCTCCCTGATCGGTGTATTTATTGTAACCGGACTGATCGCATCTGTTCTGGTACTGGTAGTTGTAAATGTATTCCCACCAGCTGCAAACACCACTATTGAGATGACCAGCGGTGAAATGGGAGAAATGGCAAGTGTTGGTGATATGATCGTTAGTACACTGACTGTAGATGATTTCTCCGGTCTGATGAGCAGAAAGAATATGCTTCCGATCATTGTTGCAGCTATCTTTACCGGTCTTGCAGTAGCAAAGTGCGGCGGACAGGAAAGCCCATTTGGTAAAGTAATGTGCAACTTAAATGACATCATCATGAAGATCGTTGATATGATCATGAAATTGCTCCTCTTGGTCTTGGTGCATATTTTGCAAACCTGGTAGGTGAATTTGGTCCTCAGCTGATCGGTGATTATGGCCGCTGCATGCTGATCTACTATCCAATGTGTATTGTTTACGGCGTTGTATTCTTCCCGTTATATGCTTACTTTGCAGGCGGAAAGAAAGGCGTAAAAGCCATGGCAAAGAACATCTTCAACCCGGCTATTACTGCATTTGCAACACAGAGTTCATGTGCAACCATCCCTGTAAACCAGGAAGCATGTGATAAGATGGGTGTACCTCAGGATATCAGTAATATCGTTCTTCCTATGGGTGCTACCATGCATATGGATGGTTCTGTATTATCCGCTATTACAAAGATCGCTTTCCTGTACGGTGTATTCAACATGCAGTTTACAGGCGTTGGAACCTATGCAATGGCAATCGCAGTAGCAGTTTTAAGTGCATTTGTATTATCCGGAGCTCCAGGCGGCGGCCTTGTAGGTGAAATGCTTATTGTCAGCTTGTTCGGTTTCCCAGGAGAAGCATTCCCACTGATCGCAACCATCGGTTTCTTAGTAGACCCAATGGCTACCTGCTTAAATGCATCTGGTGATGCTGTTGCTTCTATGATGATCACACGTCTTGTAGAAGGCAAGGACTGGATCAACAAAAAAAATCAATGGGTGATCCATTTAATGGATAAGCTGCCTGCCAGTGCAGGCAGTGGAGCGCGTTGGCACGGATTTATGCATACAATACAAAAATACATAAAAGACGAAGGAGAAATCACTATGAAAGTTACAGTAATCGGCAGTCATCTTTGCCCAGACACTCTTTATGCTTTACAGCAGCTTGCTGCAGCAGGGGCTGAAATTGATTTTAAAGACATTTTATCCTGCCATGCAGATCTTAAAGCATACTTAAATCTGCGTGATAACTCTGATCTGTATGCACAGATCCGCGGTACAGAACGTCTTGGAATTCCATGCTTCGTAAAAGAAGACGGAACTACTACTTTAAATCTGGCAGAGGTTTTAAAGTAATTAAAGAGATCTTTATTTAGGATCGTTCATTAGGATACGATATAAAAAAATGTAAATGATCGCGTAAGCGATGTCAGAGTGAGTAAAGGGGGATGCTGTGAAATGATAGGAACATTTTGCAGCATCCTTTTTGCAAAGTCTTTGGGATCATAGAATTGAGGAGAAAAATAAGATGCATGCATTAACAGAACTGATAAAAAGTGATATGAAACCAGCTCTTGGTGTTACAGAACCGGGGAGCCATTGCTTTTGCTGTATCCACAGCAAAAGCCCATATAAAAGGCACTGTAAAAAGGGTGGGTTTAAGATTAAACAGCGGTATGTATAAAAATGCCTTTCCTGCGGTATTCCGGGAACAAGTGAGGTGGGAAATTATTACGCTGCTGCTTTAGGCGCTGTTGCTGCAGATCCAAAGAAGGGTCTGGAATGTCTGGAAGGTATTGGAAAGGCAGAGGAAGAAGCTGCAGGCGAAATGATCAAAGCGGGAATGATATCAGTTTCCATGAGCAGTATTACCAGCCGCATTTTCATTGAAGCAACTGTAACAGGTGAGACTTCAGAGGCAGTTGTTACTATTCAGGATGCCCACACTAATATTACAAAGATCACAGAAAATGGAACTGTAGTATTTGAAAAAGAAGCAAAAGCAGCACAGGAGAGTAAAGAGGCTACACCGCTGATCCATCAGTATACCCTGGCGCAGATGGTAGAGTATGTAAATACTGTTTCTGCACAGGAACTGGATTTTATCAAAGAAGCATATAAAGTAAACTACGAGCTGCTTCAGGAAGGCTTAAAGAGTCCAAAGACTACCTACGGACCATATCTGTTAAAGAAGAATGGTGGGGTTCTGGTATCAGAAGATGAAAGAAAGACTGCTTCATTATTCTGCAACGGAGCCATTGAGGCGAGAGTCATCGGTCTTTCCAAACCAGCTATGAGCATCACCGGTTCCGGTGCCCATGGTATTATTGCAACTATGCCGTTATATGCTGTATACAAGATCAATAACTATACAGATGAGCAGCTTCTTCGTGCTACTGCATTAAGCTATCTGGTATGTATGTACATTAAGGAATACTCCGGTAAACTGTCTGCCTTCTGCGGCTGTGCTATTGCAGCAGGAACGGGAATGGCCTGTGCACTGGCATGGTTAAAAGGCGCCGGCGCAGAAACGATGGAAAAAGTCATCAACAACATGGCAAGCAGTATTACAGGTATGATCTGTGATGGCGGCAACCAGGGATGTACCATGAAAGGTATTGTGGCAGTAGACGCAGCTTTTGACTCTGTAGAACTGGCTATGGACGATGTATATATTTTACAATGCCCATGGTATCAACGGTGCAACTCCGGAAGAGACCATGCACAATATGGGACTGATTGCGTCACCTGGTATGACAGGAACGGAGAAGACCATTGTGGATATTCTTGACGGAAAGAATAAGTAATAATTGTGCA
>ENA-OPZN01000347-OPZN01000347.1-human-gut-metagenome-genome-assembly--contig:-NODE-347-length-15438-cov-2.298870_pt1 | contig 15438 bp, 29 predicted proteins | sample MGYA00242483_ERZ504503 | MGnify/ENA primary metagenome ERZ504503 (study PRJEB26092, sample SAMD00036285) | human gut metagenome | host: Homo sapiens | study: EMG produced TPA metagenomics assembly of... | reverse complement strand
TGAAGTACAAATCGTTTATACACTCCACTTGACATCGAAGGTTTCGACTACGAAAAGAGATTTAGGATTCCCTGGTGAATATCCTTACACTCGTGGTGTACAACCTACAATGTACCGTGGCCGTTTCTGGACAATGCGTATGTATGCCGGTTTCGCAACTGCTGAAGAATCTAACAAACGTTATCGTTACCTTATCGAATCCGGTGCTACCGGCCTTAGCTGTGCATTTGACTTGCCAACTCAGATCGGTTATGACTCCGATGACGCTATGGCTGAAGGACGAAGTTGGTAAAGTAGGGGTAGCAATTGACTCCTTGAAAGATATGGAAATCTTGTTCGACGGCATTGACCTCGGTAAAGTTTCCACTTCCATGACAATCAATGCTCCTGCATCCGTTCTTCTTGCTATGTACATTGCAGTAGCTGAAAAACAGGGCGTACCTGCATCCGCTTTGATGGGTACTATCCAGAACGATATTCTTAAAGAATATGCCGCTCGTGGTACTTACATTTTCCCACCAAAACCATCCATGCGCTTGATTACCAATATTTTCGAATATTGCTCTCAGAATGTACCAAAATGGAACACAATCTCCATTTCCGGTTACCATATTCGTGAAGCCGGTTCCACTGCTGCACAGGAAATCGCATTCACAATCGCTGACGGTATTGCTTACGTAGAAGCTGCTTTGAAAGCCGGCTTAGACGTTGATGCTTTCGCTGGTCGTTTATCCTTCTTCTGGAATGCTCATAACAACGTACTTGAAGAAGTTGCTAAATTCCGTGCGTCCCGTCGTTTATGGGCTCACATCATGAAAGAACGTTTTGGCGCTAAAAAAGCTAAATCCATGATGCTTCGTGTACATACTCAGACTGCCGGTTCCATGTTGACTGCACAACAAGTTGATAACAACATCGTTCGTGTAGCTTTACAGACTGCCGCTGCTGTAATGGGTGGTACTCAGTCCTTACATACTAACTCCCGTGACGAAGCTTTGGCTCTTCCTACAGAAGCTTCCGTACAGGTTGCTCTTCGTACTCAACAGATCGTTGCTTATGAATCCGGCTTAGCTGACGTAATTGACCCATTGGGCGGTTCCTACTATGTAGAAGCTATGACTAATGCAATTTATGATGAAGCTGCTGAATACATTAAGAAAATCGACGAAATGGGCGGCGCTGTAGTTGCTATTGAAAAAGGTTACATCCAGAAAGAAATTTCAGGAATCCGCTTACAAATGGCAGATGGAAGTTGAATCCGGTCTCCGCACTATCGTAGGCGTTAACAAATTCCAGGTTGAAGAAAAACCTGTTGAAGGTCTTCTTCGCGTAGACGCTTCCGTAGGTGTTAACCAGGCTAAGAAAACTCAGCAAGTTCGTGCAGAACGCGACAACGCTGCAGTTGAAAAAGCATTGACAGCACTTAAAGAAGGGGCAAAAGATGAAAATGTTAACCTTATGCCATTAATTCTTGATGCAGTTCGTACTTATGCAACATTAGGCGAAATTTGTAACGTATTACGTGAAGTATTCGGCGAATACCAAGCTCACTCCACGTTATAATTCTCAAGTATAATTAGCGTAACGATTAGTTCGGAGGTAATCTATCATGGCAGAAAAACGTATTCGTGTATTAGTAGCAAAACCAGGTCTTGACGGTCATGACCGTGGTGCTAAAGTTGTAGCTCGCGCACTTCGCGATGCTGGTTTGAAGTAATTTATACTGGTCTTCGTCAGACGCCGGAACAAATTGTTGCAGCAGCTGAACAGGAAGATGTTAATGTTGTTGCATTGAGCCTTCTTTCCGGTGCTCACAACACATTATTCCCTAAAATCGTTGAAATGTTAAAAGAAAAAGGTATGGGCGACGTTCTTGTAGTAGGCGGCGGCGTAATTCCTGATGCTGATATCCCTGGTCTTAAAGAAGCAGGCGTTGCAGCAGTATTTACTCCTGGCACTCCTACAGGCGACGTAATCGAATTTATCAAAGCTAACGTAAAATAAGATGTTTTTTAGTAACAGGCTCGGATTTTTACAAGTCTGGGCCTGTCACTATATAAGAAGGCGGTGCAACCAATGGATTTAGTCAAAGAACTATTAAACGGTTCCCGACTGGCCTTGGCGAGAGCCATCACTGCAGTCGAAAGTGAATATGATGAAGCAATCGACATTATGAAAGCGATTTATCCTAAAACGGGTCATGCTCGTATTTTAGGTGTTACCGGGGCTCCCGGCGCCGGTAAGAGTACCTTGACTGATAAAATTGTTAAACAATACTTACAGCAAGGTAAAAAAATCGGTATCGTTGCGGTGGATCCGACCAGTCCGTTCTCCGGTGGTGCCATCTTGGGTGACCGTATTCGAATGAATGATTTGACGTTAAACGAAAATGTATTCATTCGCAGTATGGGTACTCGTGGCAGCTTAGGCGGATTATCTAAGAAAACATCTGATGCAGTTAAGCTGATGGATGCGTTCGGTATGGATCTTGTTATTATTGAAACCGTAGGTGTTGGTCAATCAGAAGTCGATATCGTCAAAAATGCCGATAGCGTTTTTGGTTGTACTTGTACCGGGTCTCGGTGATGATATCCAAGCTATTAAGGCCGGTATTTTGGAAATCGGCGATGTATTCGCCATTAACAAAGCTGACCGCGATGGCTGTGATAAACTGAACGTTGAAATTGAAATGATGCTCGACTTAGACTCCCGTGAGGTTAAATGGCGTCCTCCTATTAAACGTACCATTGCGAGCAAAGACGAAGGTGTTGATGAATTAGTCGAAGCGTTGGATGAACATTTTGAATTCTTGGAAGACAGCGACGAATTAACTGTTCGCCGTCAGGATAGAACAAGAAATGAAATTATCGCGATGATTAATGAACAAATCGGACGTCGTGTTGCCGATGTAGTGGTAGCGAGTGACGACTTTAATAGCCAAGTTGACGCTGTTAACCAGCGTCAAAATGACCCATATACAGTGGTCAACAAAGTCTTGGCAGATGTTTTAAAAATTTAATGATACCAGCCTTCTAAGGCCTATCAAATGCAAAGGAGATTTTAACCATGGCATTTAAAGTATTAAACGTAGATCACATCGGTATTGGTGTTAGTGATTTAGCAGCAACTAAAGAATTCTACAAAAACACATTAGGTATTGAACATCTTCCTGAAGATGAAGTAGTAGAAGAACAAAAAGTAAAAGTAAGCTTCTTCCCATGTGGCGACGCTGAATTGGAATTCTTGGAATCCACTACTCCTGATGGCCCTATTGGCAAATTTATCGAAAAAAATGGTGGCCGTAACGGTATCCAACACGTTGCTTTACGTGTAGACAACATCGAAGCTGCAATCGCTGATTTAATGGAAAAAGGCGTTCGCATGATCGACGAAAAACCTCGCTACGGTGCAGGCGGATCTGCTATTGCTTTCATTCATCCAAAAGCAACTGGTGGCGTTCTTCTTGAACTTTGCCAGAGAATGAAGTAATATAAGATATATAATTTATTTATATAAAACTCTATGGAGGTGTAGTGATGGCAACAGTCCAAGAAAAGATTGAGTTGTTACACAAAAAGTTAGAAGTTGTGAAACTTGGCGGCGGGGGAAAAAACGTATTGAATCCCAGCACAACAAAGGCAAAATGACTGCCCGCGAACGTATCGCTAAGTTATTTGACGAAGGTAGCTTCGTTGAATTGGATCAATTTGTTAAACATCGTTGTGTAAACTTCGGTCAAGACAAAAAAGAATTACCTGGTGAAGGTGTAGTAACCGGTTGGGGGTACTATCGACGGTCGTTTAGTGTATGCTTTCGCTCAAGACTTCACAGTAGAAGGTGGCTCCTTAGGTGAAATGCATGCTGCTAAAATCGTTAAAGTACAACGTTTAGCCATGAAAATGGGCGCTCCTATTATCGGTATTAACGATTCCGGCGGAGCTCGTATTCAGGAAGCTGTTGACGCATTGGCAGGCTATGGTAAAATCTTCTTCGAAAATACCAACGCATCCGGTGTTATCCCTCAGATTTCCGTAATCATGGGACCATGCGCAGGCGGTGCAGTTTATTCTCCTGCATTGACTGACTTCATCTACATGGTTAAGAACACTTCCCAAATGTTTCATCACCGGCCCGGCTGTAATTAAATCGGTAACGGCTGAAGATGTAACGGCAGAAGCACTTGGTGGTGCTATGGCACACAACAGTGTATCCGGTGTTGCTCACTTTGCTGCTGAAGACGAAGATGATTGCATCCAACAGATTCGTTACTTGTTAAGCTTCTTACCAAGCAACAATATGGAAGATGTACCGCTCGTTGATACCGGCGATGATCCAAACCGTATTTCTGAAGAACTTAACACATTATTGCCAGACAACAGCAATATGCCTTATAATATGTTAGACGTAATCTCTGCTGTTGTAGATAATGGTGAATACTATGAAGTTCAACCTTTCTATGCAACTAATATTATTACATGCTTCGCTCGTTTCAACGGCCAAAGCGTAGGTATTATTGCTAACCAGCCAAAAGTAATGGCAGGTTGTCTCGATATTAATGCATCCGATAAATCTTCTCGCTTTATCCGCTTCTGTGATGCATTCAATATTCCAATCGTTAACTTCGTAGACGTTCCTGGTTTCTTGCCTGGTACTAACCAAGAATGGGGCGGTATCATTCGTCATGGTGCGAAAATGTTATACGCTTATTCCGAAGCTACAGTACCTAAGATTACAGTTATTACTCGAAAAGCATACGGTGGTTCTTATCTCGCTATGTGTTCTCAAGACCTCGGTGCCGATCAAGTATATGCATGGCCTACATCTGAAATCGCAGTTATGGGTCCTGCAGGTGCAGCTAATATCATCTTCCGTAAAGATGCAGACAAAGATGAAAAAACTGCCAAATATGTTGAAGAATTTGCTACACCATACAAAGCAGCTGAACGCGGTTTCGTTGACGCTGTAATCGAACCTAAGGTTACTCGTCCTGCAATTATTAATGCACTCGCTATGCTTGCAAGTAAGAGCGAATCTCGCGCAGCTAAAAAACATGGTAACATTCCATTGTAATTTTTAGAATGTAAAACTTAGTTTTGATTTGGAGTATCAAAATTCTTATTCTTTATTGTTAGATAGAAAGAGGAATTTATTATGGGAGGAAACGAAAGTGCTATGAACCCGTGGCTATTTATGGCAATCAATATGACTGTCGTATTTGCCGTGTTGGCTGTATTAGGTGCAATCATGGTCATTACTCATAAACTTGACCCTACAAAAAAAGCCTAGTGAACCGGCCAAAAGCGTAGCGCCAGCAGCTGCTCCTGTGACTGCAGCAGCGCCAGTGGTAGCTAATGATGAACCTGTAGTAGCCGCTATTACGGGAGCCATCGTGGCTATGGGTTACTCGTCAGATCAAATTGCATCAATTCGTCCGGCTACAACCAGCCGTAACTGGACACTAGATGGCAGACTAAGTGGTAGATACTAGTCAAACGTAATCTAGGAGGTGTAAACATGAGCAAGACGGAATCTAAAACCGGTAGCAACAAAGTCAATGATGAAGTAGTTGCAGTAATTGCCAGCGCTATTAGTGCTATGGGTTACTCGGTTAATCAGATTGCCAGTATTCGTCCAAGTGTAAATATTTATAATTGGAAATTGGACGGACGTTTGCGCATGAGTCGTTAATTGTAATATTGTGATGAAGAATTAGCAATTAGCATTGAAGTTTATATGTTTGGAGGATAACAAAATGAAAAAATTTAGCGTAACTGTAAATGGTACTGTATATGATGTTGAAGTTAATGAAGTAAAAGCTGGCGGCGCAGCTCCAGCTCCAGCAGCAGCTCCTGCACCTAAGCAGCTCCGGCTCCAGCACCTGCAGCAGCTCCAGCTCCTAAAGCAGCAGCTCCTGTAGCAGCTGGTGCAACTACAAGTTAAAGCTCCAATGCCTGGTAAAATTTTATCTGTTGCCGTTTCAGCTGGCCAAGCAGTTAAAAAAGGCGACCTTTTATTAGTTCTTGAAGCTATGAAAATGCAGAACGAAATCTACGCTCCACAGGACGCTACTGTATCTGAAGTTCGCGTATCCGCTAACCAGACTGTAGCTACCGGCGAAGACATGGTAGTTTTAGGCTAATAAAATATTTGTAGTGAATTGTTGATTATATCAGTAATTAAGTTCTCTGAGAAAGGAGATCACACATGGATGCATTTATCGTAGCGGTCTCTTCAGTTTGGACAGACAGTGGGTTCGTCAACTTCAACTGGGGTAATGCTGTTATGATTTTAGTAGGTTTACTATTATTATACATGGCATTTGCTAAAGAATTTGAACCATTATTGCTCTCGCCAATCGCATTTGGTTGTATACTCGCCAACATTCCTCGCAATGGTTTTGAAGAAGGGGTTATGGCCCTTATCAGCGCCGGGGTTGCTAATGAAATCTTCCCTCCACTTATCTTCTTAGGTGTAGGTGCGATGACTGACTTCGGTCCTTTAATTGCTAACCCTAAAACATTGTTCTTAGGGGCAGCAGCTCAAATCGGTGTTTTCGTTGCGTTAGCCGGTGCTATGGTGATTGGTTTCACTGCACCACAGGCAGCTGCAATTGGTATTATTGGTGGTGCTGATGGTCCTACATCCATTTACTTGGCTACTAAATTGGCACCAGAATTACTCGGTGCTATCGCCGTAGCGGCCTATTCTTATATGTCCTTAGTACCATTAATCCAACCACCGGTAATGAAGTTGTTAACAACGCAGAAGGAACGTGAAGTTGTTATGGAACAGCTTCGTGAAGTTTCTCGTTTTGAAAGAATTGCATTCCCAATCCTTTCCACTATCTTCATTTCCTTGTTATTACCATCCATCACTTCCTTGTTAGGTATGTTGATGTTAGGTAACTTGTTCCGTGAATCCGGTGTAACTGAACGTTTATCCGATACTTCTCAAAACGCTTTGATCAATACCGTTACCATCTTCTTGGCAACAGGTACCGGTCTTACTATGAATGCTGAACACTTCTTAACAATTGAAACCATTAAGATTATCATCTTAGGTTTAGTTGCGTTCATCTTCGGTACAGCCGGTGGCGTATTGTTCGGTAAAATCATGTACATGTTGGATGGCGGTAAAACAAACCCACTCATTGGTTCCGCCGGTGTATCCGCGGTTCCAATGGCAGCTCGTGTATCTCAGGTAGTAGGTGCTAAAGCAAACCCTGCCAACTTCTTGTTGATGCATGCTATGGGTCCTAACGTAGCCGGCGTTATCGGTACTGCAGTTGCAGCCGGTACTATGCTTGCCATGTTGGGTGCTAAGTAATTAAATATTGAAATGCTGGCTTGGGGGGATTCTCCCCCCCAAGGTTAGCTTTTTACTTGTCGATTTACAGTAATGTGAAGAGATACTTTGACAATAGGTTCTGCTCGAAGTATTCTTTGGGGATATTACAGATTAGTATCGATAAATCGTATTGCATTTATAATTTAATGTAGAGGTGATTTAGACTTGTTCTCCATAGAATTGAAAATTTTAATTTCTTTCGCGTGGGCACTTATTGTCTTTTTAGTTGTAGCCTTAATTATCGGACCTGAGCGTAAAGCTCAATGGTTCCAAACGTCGTAAAAAGTATTCCTTCTTTAATCGACGGGGTGTTATTAGTGAACTCTTATTTTTTGGCTATCCCAATACTAAGGAGGGCATTTTTATAACAACAGGCATGGCTGTTGCCATCGGGGCGGTTGTCTTTTGGTCTGTATCATTTATAGTCCTTAGTATGAGGTAGGATATTCTGATTATATGTAATCGGATAGTTGAAAAGATATAATTGAATAATCGAAGTTCACTTCCTGAAATAAGGGTCCTATTAATACGTTTAGTGAATATTGATGTATTAAAAGGAGATGACTTTACATGGATGCTGCAGTACAAACGTTGATCGTACTCGCTGTTATGGCGGTTTTCTTTGTAACTGAAATTATCCCACTTGCTATTACCTCCTTGGGTGGTGCCATTGCTTTAGCATTGATGGGGATCATTAGTAGTAAAGAAGCTTTTTCCGGCTTATCCGATAGTACAGTAGTATTATTCGCCGGTATGTTCGTTGTAGGCGGTGCTTTATTCTACACCGGTTTAGCCCAGAAAATTGGGGAAACCGTAGTATCCAAAGCCGGTACCAGTGAAAACGGCTTGATGTTCGCAATCATGGCTGTTACAGCCGTCATGTCCGCATTCTTGTCTAACACCGGTACAGCTGCTGCTTTATTACCGGTAGTAGTTGGTATCTGTGCGGTTGCTAAAATTCCTGCCAGCCGTCAGTTAATGCCATTAGCATTCGCTGCCGGTGTCGGTGGTATTATCACAATGGTTGGTACACCTCCAAACATTATCGTTAACGGTGCCTTATCCAAAGCCGGTATTGAACCATTCGGTTTCTTTGAATTTGCTTGGATTGGTATTCCTTTGACTGTTGCCACTATCGCTTTCATGATGTTCATCGGTAAACACTTCTTACCTAAACATCAGATTACCGATGTTGGTGATGTTGAACAAGAAGTAGCTGCTGAAGATATTTCTAACGATCCTAAGAAACAATTATACTCCGGTTTAATTCTTTTAACAGTTATCGTATTGATGATCTTAGGCGATCCATTGAAATCCATTGGTATTAACTTACCATTGAGCTTGGTAGCCGTTATGGGCGCTTTAGCTTGTGTACTTACCGGTTGCTTGGAAGAAAAACAAGCTTACACTTCGATTGACTGGGTAACCATCTTCTTGTTCGCAGGTATGATGCCTGTAGCAGGTGCTATGGATAAATCCGGTGCCGGTCAATTAATCGCTGACTCAGTACTTGGCGTTATGGGTTCCGATCCTAGCCTTACTTCGCAACAGCAGTATTGTTCTTATTATCTTGCGTTATGACTCAGTTCATGTCCAATACCGCATCTTGTGCATTGCTTGCTCCTATCGGCATCGCAATTGCAAAAGGTATGGGTGCTGACCCTCATGCCGTATTAATGGCTATCGGCGTTGCTGCATCTTGTGCTTTTGGTACACCTGTTGGTACGCCTCCAAACACATTGGTACTTGGCCCTGGTCAATACAAATTCATGGACTATGTTAAAGCCGGTGTTCCATTGATCGTTGTATGCTTCATCGTAAGTATCTTGATCATTCCAATGGTATGGCCTTTCTTCCCTGGTAAATAATTACCGGTCAGAAAGTAACTTTAGTTGAGATAATACTAAAAAATACTTTATAATTAATGTTGAGGCGGTGCGCTTTACGTGCTGCTTCAACATTTTTTATTTTATTGAACGGTATTTTTATGGGAGTTTATGATTATGAAGATTTTTGGAAAGGCTGAATCAAAACGTAGTATAACGGCTGCTTTTGTTATAGCCTTCTTCTGTATTTTATTATTGATTGCTATGGGCTGGACCATATCCAGAAGTATTGCCAAGGGCATTATTATCTTAGATGAATTATTTGTTGAAGTGGTGGCTTTATTTGTCATTTTAAAGTCCCGCTGTTGCACAATATACATATCTATTAACTGGAGATAAATTGGTTATTGTCGAGAAAATCCTGTTTTACACTAAAAAGATGGAAATTCCGTACAATATGATCGATGGGGTGTATGCTCATAAGACCGAATTCATCAGCAAATTCCGTTTGCGTTATAAATATCGGAAATGTTCAACGGTAGATAATCGTCCTATTTGGGCGTTAATATATTCCATTGTTAACGGTAAGAAGATAAAAATGGTCGTGTATTGTTAAAAGCCGATCCGGCTTTTTTGAGGCATTCGATCGCTTTGTGCCGAATAGAATCTGTGCACCGCAAGCCGATGTCATGTTATATTCTTATGCAAGACGTGATGCTGTAATGCATGATGAGTCGGTAGAAGAATATTTTAAGAAACTATCAGGCGCGTCTGAAGAGTCGACTGATACAGCACATACGGAAGAGGAGGGCAGTCGCTAAGATGAATCATGAAGAATTAACCAAAAGACGTAAGGAACTGATTGATGAACGAGCCGCCCGTTTAGAGGAATGGCGTAAGCTAATTCAATTGGAGGATCGGCCTCCGCTGGCTATCTCCCTCATTGGTTTTATTTTAATTGCTGCCGGTACCGTCATGGTATATTTGGTGGAACATCCAAGTATTTATGAACCGATGTTTTTAGGTGGCTTAGCATTAATGCTCATAGGGGCGGCTGTTTTTTATAATAGTAAAATTACAGTAGATGGTCGATTTAAACGTAAACAAAGATTGCGTACCATTGTGGAAGAGCTGAATGAACAAATTCGTGATGCTTCACAAGAATTAGGGTTGCCGAATCCTAAAATTAAATTCCCTAAAGATCACAGTAAACGCAAAAAGTAATTGATAATGCTAGTCATTTGAAATTGAGCATGGTTCACATCTTAAATGAGAATGCACTGTGGGCCTATGGTTGGACAAAAACTTAAAAATGTATATTGAAAATGTCTATCAATAACCCGTAAAGTGGCATTCCTACTATGTAAATAAGTCAATTTAACTTGCGTAAAAATAATAAGAAATCATTCTCCATAAGTTTGACAAGAAGGAAAAATCGTGCCATAATGAGAATATAAAGTTAAGGTAAGTTCCTTAAAGAATGATAATTCAGAAATTATCCGGTATATTATGTGGAGGTGTCCAACTATGAGATTGATCGGTGACGAATGTATTAAATGTGGTTCTTGTGCTTCTGTATGCCCAGTAGGCGCTATCAGCGAAGGCGAACTCAATACGAAATCAATGAAACTTGCATCGACTGCGGTTCTTGCGAATCCGTATGCCCTGTAGGCACTATTCATCCAGCTGAATAATCTTGGATGCTCAAAGCCCTCTAGATAGAGGCTTTTTTTCTTGCCCTTTTTTATATAGAGTAGACCAAACCGAGCGTTTTATGTCATAATACATAGTAAAGGAAATGCCCTAATGATATGGAATACAGGCATTTTAGAATAAACTGGCTAGACTATAAACTGATAAAGGATGGATAGAGTGTATATTATAATTGGTATTGCATGGTTCGTATTAGATCAATTGACAAAGCAATGGGTGCAGGCATCGTTCTTGCTGGGGGAATCCCTACCGGTCATACCTAATGTCTTTCATTTGACATATATTTTAAATAAAGGCGCAGCCTTTGGCATATTGGCGAATCAGCGACTTTTTTTTCTTGGCTATAGTCGTTGTCTTACTCGGTGCGTTATGGTATTTTCGCCGATATATTTTAAACGGCGATGTTTTTACAAAACTGGGGACCGCCTTATTGGTTAGCGGTGCTCTGGGCAATGGCTGGGACCGATATCACTTGGGCGCCGTAGTGGACTTCTTTGATTTTCGTATATGGCCCATTTTTAATGTAGCCGATATCGGGATTTGTGTCGGTGTGGTGCTATTGGCAATTCATGTTTGGCGAACACCGCATGAAGGAGGTAAGTAATGAAATCAGATACTTTACATACTATGGATGAATCTTTGCAATATATGGATGAATCTTTGGATACGATGGAAGCAGTGGACGGTAATGCAGGAATTGATAAGACGATTACCTTAACCGTTCCGGACGATAAAGAAGGGGAACGACTAGATGTATATTTAACATCGATTATGGAAGGGTCTCGCAGTTATGTACAACAATTTGATTAAAAGCGGGGCTGTCACGGTTAATCAAAAAGCGGCCAAAAGTAATTTAAAGCTTACGGCCGGTTCAAAGATTTTTGTGGCCGTGCCGAAGCCGCAAGCGGTTGAAGTAAAACCGGAAGATATTCCTCTCGACATCCTCTATGAAGATCACGATATTATTATCATCAATAAACCGCGTGGTATGGTAGTGCATCCGGCGGTAGGTAATTATACGGGCACACTGGTAAATGCTTTATTATTCCATTGTAAGGATTTATCGGGAATTAATGGTGAAATTCGTCCGGGCATCGTTCATCGACTCGATAAAGATACATCGGGCGTCATGATGGCAGCGAAGAATGATTTGGCTCACATCGGTTTGGCTGAACAGGTAAAAGCCCATTCGGCAACGCGTACCTATTATGCATTGGTACACGGCAATATTGTGGAAGAACGAGGCACGATTAAGGCGCCTATCGGACGTCATCCGAAAGACAGAATGAAAATGGCCGTTGTGTTTGAAAACAGTAAGGAAGCGATTACACATTTCACGGTTGTAGAACGATTCGGCAAACATACCTTGGTTCAATGTGTACTGGAAACAGGCCGGACACATCAGATTCGTGTTCATTTGCTCATATCGGCCATCCGGTGGTCAACGATCCGTTCTACGGCTATCGTAAGATGGATTATCCTATTGAAGGGCAAGCCTTACATTCCTTCAGTTTAGCCTTGAAACACCCTATTTCGGGACAGGATATGTATTTTGAAGCGCCGTTACCGGAGGACTTTTTAGCTTGCTTAGACTATGCTAAAACTCATAATGTATAAGGAGTCAGCTATGCAGGAAAAACGAATTCTAATGGATGAACAGGCTATGATGCGGGCCATTCGCCGCATTAGCCATGAAATTTTAGAACGTAATAAAGGCCTGGAACATGCACTCATTTTAGGCATTGAACGGCGCGGCATTTATTTAGCGGAGCGTTTACAAGCTCAGATTGAAGCTATCGAAGGCGTGCATATTGATGTGGCAACTATCAATGTGGCTATGTACCGTGATGACAGAACGACCAAGGGCAAAGAAGGGCCGCCGTTCACGTTAGATACGACGGGGAAACTGGTTATTTTGGTAGATGATGTTCTCTATACGGGGCGAACCATTCGTTCCGCCCTTAATGCCTTAATGGAAGTGGGCAGACCGCGGGCTATTCAATTAGCCGTACTCGTTGACCGAGGACACCGCGAATTGCCGATTCGCGCCGATTATGTGGGGAAAAATATTCCTACATCTCATATGGAAACCGTGCGCGTAAATGTTAAAGAGCAGGACGGGGAAGATAGCGTTACTATTTCGTAAGATTGAAAATATGATAATAGCAGGAAGCTTCGGTTGATGGCAAATAAAAGGACATTGCCTTATTTTGGCAATGTCCTTTTGGTATGTATATTTCTTAACGTCATAGCAGCAATATAGAACTATGAAACACTTATTTTATATACCAGGCGTAAGTAGAAATCTTCGCCGCCTTGTCGTTTGATTGGATTGGTTAGGCACAGCTTTTGAATATCTGTAGCTCGTTGGTCCAGTGCAGCTAATTCAGCGGTGAGGCCGGAGGCCGTATTTATAAAAGGAGCCCACTTCTGGATGAGGGGCACCGTAAACTCTTTACGTTGCAGCCAAGGTCTGGCTTCATCGGTAAAACCAAGGAGGCGTGCATATTGCGGCCCTTCTGTGTGAGCTTCATTTTGTAATTCCCTAGTAATGCCAAGGACCGTATAAGAAGCCATGCGATCAAGGCGGGCATAGGAATAACGCTTCGATTTTAATTGCTCACGCGCTTCCGGCCAAGATGCTTTTTGACTGACCGAAGTCCAAATTTGGTGGAGACCTTCTTTAAAATCGGCTAATGCCTCTAATTGAGCGGCCCCTTGTTTTCGGCTTTCATAGAGCACGAGGTCATAGTATCTGGCTAAATCAGAATAAGCGCCCGATTCGACAGACTCTTTATATTCGCCTTGTAAATTAGCTGAAATATAGGGGGATACGTTATCCGTTGAAGGAAAATCGGTGAGCGCGTCGAGATTTCTGATTTGGCGGCGCAAGGCTGTGCCGGATGGCCAGTTACTTGCGAGTTTGTCACTATGATGTTCACCTTCCCGCAAAATGGGGATGATATTCATCGCTAAGCCATATTGATGAATGGCTTTGGTATATTCGAGACCAAGCAAGGCGTTTGGTTGATTGACGATAGCCGCCGCATCCGGACATTCAGTAATAATAGCTTGGCGTAAAGCGGTACCGTAAAAATTCACCCTTTTTCAGCGCTTCACGGCAGGCCGTTTGTACGGTACTGCTCAGGCTAAGGCGGGCGATTTTTTGTAATAAAGAGGCATCTTCCGTTTCGGTGCCGAAAGCGAGGGCGCGAACTCCTAATCGGTGCAATAATCTGACCCCGCCGGCGGCAAACCGTTCGGCGTTGGCCGTAGCGTACACCGTAGGAAGTTCGATGACAGCGTGAGCGCCGTTTAATAGAGCCCAACGGGCCCTGGTGAATTTATCAAAAAGAGCCGGTTCGCCGCGTTGCACGAAGGAACCGCTCATAACAACAAGACGCAGTGCATCGGGATAGCGTTTTGCCAATTCTTTCAGTTGATGTTCGTGCCCTTTGTGAAAGGGGTTATATTCGGCAATGATTCCGATACAATTCATAATGTTACTCCTTTGAAAATTTACGTGTTATTTATTTCATTATAGCACAGAATGAGAGGGCGTATTTTCAGTTGTAGAGAGGCAATTTTTGAAAAAACTTAATTTTTACAATAAAATTACAGTAAATATACATATGAATAAAAATAATAGTGAATATGTCTAAAAAGAGGCGTGCAAGTAATTGCAAAGAATGGTATAATTTAAACGTACGCTTTACTTGTACAGACGTTTTGAATCGAGGGATATTATGAAGAAATGGTTCACTGTTTTTGCATGGCTTTGCTGATGCTTGCGATTAGCGGCTGTGGCAGTGATAATGCATTGGATTCTTATAGTTTCGGTCATAAAGTAATTAAGAGCGGCAACTCGGAAATTACCGTTGCCTTGCCTTACGATATAGGTGTTCAGCCTAATACGACCAAAAATGCGTTGGGGTATCCTGTAACGACGTATTTAGGGGCCGATAAAAACTTCCTGGTTTCCATTGAAGCCATCTCCCCGAAAGCGGGTCAACCTTTGCCGACAGCAGCGGCTTATGGTGCTGAATCTAAAGCTTTTTATGAAAAAAGCTTCGGCAACAATTTGACATGGTCGGATGAGATGAAAACGGTAGACGGTGTTCAAGCCTTTATCTCGTCAGCTACACTGGTAGCTAACAAAATCCAAATTCGTTTCTTTCAATACACATTTGCCGATAAAGGTGTATTGTGGAATATAACCTATCAGTATCCTGTTGACAGCACAATGGGAGCTCAGATTTCTGACCTTGTGGTAGGAAAAATTCAAATTACTAAGAAAGAGGGATAAGTAATGAATGTTTTAGTAGTAAACTGTGGTAGTTCTTCTTTAAAAATACCAACTCATTGACATGGACAATGAAGCGGTATTAGCTAAAAGGACAATTTGAAAAAATCGGTGCGGAAGATGCTATCTTCACTCACAAACGTCCGGATGCTGAAAAGTTGGAACGCGTAGAACCAATTTTGGACCACAAACAAGCGCTTAAAATTTTGCTCGACATCTTGATTGATGCAGAATTCGGCGTAATTTCTT
>ENA-OPZN01000346-OPZN01000346.1-human-gut-metagenome-genome-assembly--contig:-NODE-346-length-15497-cov-2.394535_pt1 | contig 15497 bp, 20 predicted proteins | sample MGYA00242483_ERZ504503 | MGnify/ENA primary metagenome ERZ504503 (study PRJEB26092, sample SAMD00036285) | human gut metagenome | host: Homo sapiens | study: EMG produced TPA metagenomics assembly of... | reverse complement strand
GTTTGTTTTGTTTATGGACAAATAATAACACTACTTTTTCCATCTGTCTAATACACAAAAAAAAGAGCTCGTTATAGTTTTTACCTATAGCGGGCATCTTCATTCTTATATTTCCGTATCTCATCCAGATATTTCTGCCAAGCTGATGGCTACTCCCTTGCGGCACAGATACCCAATAGTCATCACTTCGTCAGACTCCAATGGCACTGCACAGTAATCACCGCCATTTAATTCCTCGCAGATAATACCGGAGCAAAGAGTATAGCCATTTAAGCCTTTCATCAGGTTTAACATGGTTGCACGGTCATTGGCACGGATCAGCTGCTTATATTCATAAGTAGAAAGGACTTCTTCTGCAAAATAGAAGGAATTATTGTTTCCCTGCTCAAACGCCAGACATGGATAGGGCTGCAGATCATCCATAGTAACAGACTCTCTGGATGCCAGTGGATTTCCCTTCCACATATAGGCATAGATCCCGCAATCCAGAAGCCTGTGAAATTCCAGCCCGAACTCTGTAAACAGCTTTGTCAGCACCTTGCTGTTAAAATCATTAAGATATAAAATGCCGATCTCACTTTTAAAGTTCTTCACTCTTCGATCACTTCGTAGGTCTTGGTCTCATGAACTGCAAATTCATACTTGTCCATTCCAAACTGGCGCACCATTTCCACAAAGGCCTGGACAGCAAAGGAATAATGCTGCATGGACACACTGAACTTCTTGCGCACATTTTCTTTTTCAATGTACTTGGACTCGATCAGGCGGTACTGTTCCACCACCTGTCTGGCATAGCCTAAAAATTCCTCTCCTTCCGGCGTCACAGTAATACCACGGTTGGTACGCTTAAAAAGCTCCACGCCAATCTCATTTTCCAGCTCTTTAATAGACGCGGAAAGACTTGGCTGTGTGATAAACAGGCTGCGGGCCGCTTCGTTCATGGATTTGGTATCTGCCACTGCAATGGCATATTTCATCTGCATTAAGGTCATTTGTGAAAAACTCCTTTATCATTCGGGATTTAACATTCATACTGCGCCACTTTGTTTTTCTTTTGGAGAAATTATAGGCTAATCAGGTAACGTTGTCAACGCTCCTGAAATTCTCATTTATGATACCGGATTGCTACGTGCTTTTGACACTTGTATCATTCACATTTCGTTCATAAATCATTCAAAAAAGTGTTACACAATGAACACGATTTCTTCATCTTTTCTTTTTATACTTAGTCATAGATGAGAGACAGAGAAAACAAACAAAAACCTCATCTCCTGAAATTTTTAATACCTAACTAAGCTTACAAGATTTTTTCATAATACTCGAGCTGGTAAGATTTTATCAGCTCTCCTCCCTTTTAATAATACTTTTTTCCGGAAAAGGCACCTCAAAACGAGGTGCTTTTTCTAGTCTGCTCTTCCTAAATATACCGATCCGGATATTCAACTTCCCCTGTTAAAAATAAAAGAGCCGTCAGATTAAAAAATGCCATCAGTCCATTCCACAGATCCGACAGCATCCATACTGCTTCCAGCCTGATACAGCCTCCTGCAAATACTGCTCCTAAAAATAAGACCGGATAGATCCTGGAAAAAAAGAGACAGATCTTCTATTGCCTGCTGTCCCAGGTAATACCATGCGATCACAGTGGCAAAAGCAAATACCACCATGGAAATACTGATAAACCATTCTCCTATGACTCCCAGTTTTGCAGAAAAACAGGCAGCAGCCAGGGCCGCTCCTGTAAGAGAAAGTGTTTCCGTATCTCCCTGTGTGGTACACAAGATGACCAGTGCTGTAAGGCTGCACAAAACTACCGTATCAAAAAACACCTCAAACATAGCCCACATTCCCTGTTCTTCTGGTGTTGTATGTTCTGCCGGTCCATGAAGGACTGCCAAAGTGCCAAGCCCTGCCTCATTGGAAAAACGCCTCTGGATATACCATAACGGATACTTTTACTGATGCCAAAGCCCGCTATGCCGCCTGAAACCTGCCGGATCCCAAAAGCAGACTGAAAGATCCTTAAAAATGCATCTGGTATACGGTCTGCGCATAATAAAAGTACCAGCAGGGAAAATAAAATATAGATCCCGGAAGCCAGAGGCAACAGGTATTCTGCTGCTTTGCCGATCCGTTTTATCCCACCTAAGATAACGGCTCCCGTAAGCAGCGCCAGAATACCGCTTCCTAACACCGACGGGATCCCCCAGGTAAATTCCAGTGTCTCTGCTGCTGAATTTGCCTGTACCATACTTCCCATTCCAAGGGCACACAGAAAGCAGAAAAAGCTGTAACATGCTGCCATAAAAGGGATACCCAGCCCTTTTTCATATAGACAAAGGGGCCGCAGATCCATTTTCCCCTGTTGTTCTTAAAACGGTACCGGACTCCCAGATAGGTTTCCCCATAAGCAGTGGCCATACCGATCAGTGCGGAGATCCACATCCAGAACACGGCTCCCGGACCACCGGATACAAGAGCGGCTGCCACACCTGCAATATTACCGGTCCCCACCGTTGCTGCAAGGGCGGTACAGACCGACTGGAACTGTGTAATTCCATGGTGGGCCCCGGCAGCACCTGTACTTTCATCGCCCTCACGTTCCTCTCCCCATAAGCTTCCGGCAGTTGCCTTCCACCAATATCGAAATCCCCGGATCTGAAAGAAACGGCAGCGCACCGATAACACCAGTCCCACAACCAGAAACACCCCCACCGTCCACGGCCCCCATATGATCCCATGCACCATTTCCAGAACTTTCATATGCGCCTTATTTATGCCTCACTGCAACCTTCTTATGAGGTTTTTATGCACTGTTTTTCCCTTCTATGCCTGCTTTATCCACAAAAATATGGTATAATGTAAAGAGCGCAGGAACCTGCGTGGCCCCACAACGCCATCAACACCCGAAAGGAGGCCCCACAACCATGCCCGGCTTCACCACCCACTACATTCTCGGTATGAAGGCATACAATGACATGCCTCAGAACAACTTAAAATTCATCATTGCAAAATACCGCTGGCTCTACCAGCTTGGTCTTCAGGGACCGGATATGTTTTTTTATAATCTGCCTGTTTTGCGCCACAGGGATCACCGCAACGTAGGCTCCTATATGCATGAACACCATGTAAATGACTTTTTCCGCTGCGCATTCACCCGTCTTTCAAAAATTGAGTCCCGGCAGCAGCGTGAGGAAGGCCTTGCTTTTCTTATGCGGTTTCATCAGCCATTATATTGGCGACTCTATCTGCCACCCTTATGTATATGGCCGCATCCACTATGACGCGGAGCATCCAACAGCCGCCTGTCACGGTTTACATGCCAAGCTGGAAAATGACATTGATGCCCTGTTATTGATGAAATACAAAAAGAAAAAGCCGTCCCAGTTCAACCAGGCGGCTACCATCTGTTTAAATGGCATGGAAACACAGTTTATCTCCCGTTTCCTCTCCTCCTGCTTAAATGACGCCTTCTATCCTTTAAGCAGCAAAAATCATTATCAGGTATCCCCGGGAATGATCCACCGTTCTATCCTTGCCCTGCGTCTGGGCTGCCGGACACTTTCCGACCCAAACAGCCAGAAAAAGAACTGGATCGAATACGTAGAGTCCCTGTTTTTAAGAAATCCTTTAGCTTCCAGTAAAATGGTAACCGATGTGGTAGAAGACCCTGTATGGAGCCTGAACCTGCGCCATGAGACCTGGTGCAATCCCTGGGACAAGAGCATTGCTTCCCAGACCTCTTTCCCGGATCTGTTCCGCCAGTGCCTTGCAAAACATGCCACCATCTACTATATGATCAACACTTTGATGGAAGAAAATAATATTCGCCCAGCATCCTTTGACCGGATACTGGACGAACTTGGAAATTATTCTTATCACAGCGGTCTTCCCTGCAACGACGAGGAAGACTGACGCATCATAATTCTTATAGCATTACCGCTGTCCATAATAAGCGCCCGGGCCATGCTTGCGCAGATAATGTTTATCCTGCAGGCACTTAGGCGCTTCTTTTACGTCTGGATTTAAACGCTCACAGCGGGCTGCCATTTTAGCAACTTCTTCCAGTACTACTGCATTGTGTACTGCCTCTGCCGCATCTTTTCCCCAGGTAAAAGGACCATGATTTTTACACAGAACACAGGGAACTGCCACCGGATCCAGTTTTCTTTCTTCAAACAGATCCGCGATCAGAACTCCTGTATTTCTTTCATAATCCTTTAATTCTTCCTCTGTCAGGTTTCTGGCACAGGGAACTGCCCCGTAAATATAATCTGCATGGGTGGTTCCGTAACACGGGATGTCTCTTCCGGCCTGTGCCCAGGAAGTAGCCCATGGACTGTGGGTATGTACGATACCACCGATCATCGGAAAACGGTTGTACAGTACCAGATGGGTCTTTGTATCAGAAGACGGATTTAATTTTCCCTCTACCTGATTTCCCTCCAGGTCCATAACCACCATATCTTCCGGTTTCATTTTATCGTAATCTACCCCTGAAGGCTTGATCACAAACAGTCCCTTTTCCCTGTCAATAGCAGAAACATTTCCCCAGGTAAAAGTGACCAGACCATACTTTGGAAGCTGCATATTGGCTTCATATACTTTCTGTTTTAATTCTTCCAGCATTTATTTCCATCCTTCCACTGCGCCCTTTTCAGCTGCCAGTCCTTTGATATAATCCTTCATAAAGCTGTCAAAGCCCTCTACATCCTCTGCATCCGGCTCCATTACTTCTTCTTTGGCATCCGCAAATACATACTGGTTCAGATAATCAGAAAGGCTTTCCCCTTCTTTCTTATCTTTTCTGTAAGCTGCTAAAAGAGCAATGCCCCAGGCGCCGCCCTCTCCTGCTGTCTCCATAACAGCAACAGGTACATCTGCTGCAGCAGCCATAATGCGCTGTCCAACACCTTTTGTCTTAAAGAAACCGCCGTGTCCCATTAATTTGTCCAGAGACACATTCTCTTCTTTAAACATAATGTCCATGCCATATTTAAGGGTTGCAAGGGAACTGTATAAATGAGTCCTCATAAAGTTAGCCAGTGTCAGTTTGCTGTCCGGTTTCTCATAAACAGAGGACGTCCTTCTTCAAAACCTGTGATCGGCTCTCCGGAAAGATAACCATAAGACATAAGGCCGCCGCAGTCAGCATCCCTTCCAGGGCTTTTCTGTAAAGATTACCAAATAAAGTATTTTTATCCACTTTCTGGCCCATCATCTCATAAAACTGCTCAAACAGTCCTACCCAGGCATTCAGATCCGAAGTACAGTTGTTGCAGTGGACCATTCCTACCAGATGACCGTCAGGTGTAGTTACAAGGTCGATCTCCTCATGGACCTTCTTTAAGTTCTCTTCCAGGACTACCATGGCAAATACGGAAGTACCGGCAGATACATTTCCTGTACGGACAGCTACACTGTTTGTAGCAGTCATACCAGTTCCTGCGTCTCCCTCTGGCGGACAAAGTGGGATACCTGCCTGAATCATTCCGCTTTCATCTAAAAGGGCTGCTCCTTCTTCTGTAAGACTTCCCGCATCTTCTCCTGCAGTAAGGACCTGAGGCAGGATACCGGATAATTTCCAGGAATATCCTTCCGGCTCCATCAGTGTTTCAAACTTGCGGACCATTTCTTTCTCATACTGGCCATCTGCCGGATCGATTGGGAACATTCCTGAGGCATCTCCTACGCCTAAAACCTTCTTTCCTGTCAGCTTCCAGTGGATATATCCAGCCAGAGTGGTGAAGAAATCCAGCTTTGACAGATGTTCTTCTTTGTTTAACACTGCCTGGTATAAATGGGCAATGCTCCATCTTTGCGGAATATTATAATCAAACAGTTCGGTCAGTTTCTTTGCAGCTTCCCCTGTAATGGTATTTCTCCAGGTTCTAAATGGCACCAGCAGTTCTCCTGCTTCATCAAATGCCATATATCCGTGCATCATGGCACTGATACCCATAGAGCCGATCCGTGTAAGTCCCACTCCATACTGCTTTTTTACATCTGCTGCCAGATCCTGATAGCAGGAACGCAGGCCTTTCCAGATATCCTCCAGGGAATAGGTCCAGATCCCGTTTTCCAGGCGGTTTTCCCACTCGTAACTTCCCTGTGCAACAGGGGCGGTGGTACTGTCAACCAGTACCGCCTTGATCCTGGTAGAACCAAACTCGATCCCCAGAGATGTTCCCCCGTTTGTTATGTCATTTCTTATTTCTTCTACACTGCGACCCATAGCTCCTTCTTTCTTCCTGATCAGTGGAACTTGTAATAAGCCTCATTCCAGCGCAGTTCATTGCGCAGCTGACGGATATTTGTATCTTTGTCAATATAAACGGTTTCAATTCCCATTGCATTGGCCCAGTCTCCCATCTGCTCTGCAGTCAGGTCATAGGAAAAAGCAGTATGGTGCGCGCCGCCTGCATAGATCCATGCTGCAGCCCCTGTTTCAAGAGATGGCTCCGGAGTCCAGAATGCAGTTGCTACCGGAAGTTTCGGCATTGGTTTTTCTGCCTTCTTTACTTCCACATCATTGATGATCAGACGGAAGCGGTCTCCCAGGTCAATAAGGGAAGTTGCAATACCATGTCCTTCCTTTGCAGTAAATACCAGACGGGCCGGATCTTCCCTGTTGCCCATGGAAAGCGGGCACTCTTTAATGGAGATCTTTCCATCTGCGATGGTCGGGCAAACCTCTAACATATGAGCCTGAAGGATACCTTCTCTTCCTTTACCAGATTGTATGTATAATCTTCAAAGAAGCTGGTTCCCTTTGCATCCTTTGTTCCTGCTGCCATGATCTTCATCAGACGTACCATTGCCGCTGTCTTCCAGTCACCTTCTGCGCCAAATCCATAGCCTTTTTCCATCAGTCGCTGGATCGCAAGTCCCGGAAGCTGCTTTAAGCCGCCCAGATCACCAAAATGGGTTACGATCGCCTGATAATTGTTGGCATCTAAGAACCGTTCAAAGCCCAGCTCGATCTGTGCCTGTACAGCTACATGACGGCGGAATTCCTTTTCATCCCTGCCTTCTAAGAGGATGTCATATTTATCATAATATTCTTCTACCAGGGCATCTGTATCTGCCTGTGAAACAGCGTCTACCGCTTCTACGATCTCATTTACAGGATAAGCATCTACTTCCCAGCCAAATTTGATCTGTGCCTCTACCTTATCACCGTCTGTAACTGCTACGTTGCGCATATTATCGGCAACACGCATTACACGGATATGGGAAGACTCCATTACTCCGATGGCTGTACGCACCCAGGAAGCCAGCTGATCCTGTACTTTTTCATCTACATGGCCTACGATCACTTTTTCTTTTCAATCCCCCATACGGGTCACAATATGTCCATATTCTCTTCCGCCGTGGGCAGACTGGTTTTCATTCATGAAATCCATATCAATGGACTCATAAGGGATCTCCTGGTTAAACTGGGTATGCAGATGGCATAAAGGCTTGTGATATTCCTGTAATTCCCAGGATCCAGCTTTTAGCCGGTGAAAAAGTATGCATCCAGGTGATAACGCCTGCGCACTCCGGATCCTGATTTGCTTCGTTAAATGTCTTCCGGATCACTTCATTGGTGATCAGAGTCGGCTTCCATACAAGCTCAAATGGAAGTCTTCCGCTCTTATTCAACTCTTCTACTATGATCTGTGAATGTTTCGCTACATGAGCCAGACACTCATCTCCGTAAAGATCCTGTGAACCGGTGCAAAACCAAAATTTATATTTTTTCTCCGTCATCAGCATAGCAAACTTCTCCTTATTTTTCTACATTTTTCTATTTTTTCTACTTCTTTTTCTTCATCATGGCAAGAACAGACTGGAGTACAATGAAGAAGCATAACAGAGCTGCAATGGTAATACGTGTCCACCAGGAAGATAAGGTTCCCTGGAAGGTGATAAAGGCTTCGATGGTTGCCTTGATCAGTACACCAAATAAGGTTCCAAATACATTTCCCACACCACCGGTAAGAAGGGTTCCACCGATAACGGAAGAAGCAATGGCATCCATTTCAAAGCCCTTTGCCTGCTCTACGAAACCGCCCAGTGTGTTTAAGCAGAATAAAATACTTCCAACGCCGCAGAGGAAACCGTCTAATACATAGGCTTTTAATTTGACCCTGCGTACATTTAAGCCCATCATCAGGGCTGACTGCTCATTTCCGCCTACTGCATAAATGCTGCGTCCAAACTTGGTATATTTTAACATGATAAATGCCAGTACCAGAAATACCAGGGCGATCACAACGGTAGGATACATATAAGGATAGACCATAACGCCCTTTTTGTTCAGGTAGCCGCCAAATGGCAGATACAGCTTCATTTTTGCCCATGCCATAAAGGTCTCATTGGTAATACTGATCATATCTTTGGAAATGATGGCAGTCATACCTCTGGCAAAAGAACATACCTGCCAGTGTTACGATAAATGGCTGGATGTCCATGTAGGCAACTAAAAATCCCTGGACCAGGCCAAATACAATGCCTGTCACCAGAACAATGATCACTGCAGGAACTGCACCAATACCGCCTTTTTCCATCATCCAGGCAAGCATCATACAGCCCATAGCCACGAAAGAACCAACGCTGATATCAATACCGCCGGTGATCATAACAACAGTCATGCCGATACCGATAACGATCAGTCCTGCATTGGATATAAACAGGTTTAAGAAGTTCTGTGTCTTGGAAAAGCCCTGTGCGTTAAACAGCACACAGCCGATCCCGTACATAATAAAGAACAGCAAAATGGTAACAAGCAGCAGGAAACTGTTCTGTTTTAATTTCATTTTACCTTTCATGTCATGCTGCCTCCTTTCTGCTTTTATCTCTTTCTTCTGTAACAGAGATTTTCTCCATCTTGCAAAACCTGGAGACTGGAGAGCTACAATGATAACAACTACGATAGCCTTATAAACAGGCACCTGGTCAGAAGAAACATGCATTGCATACAGGGTAGTTGTAAGTGCCTGGATGGTAAATGCACCGATCACGGAACCTGCCAGTGAAAATTTTCCGCCGCCTAAGGAGTTTCCGCCAATGGCAACTGCCAGAATGGCATCCAGTTCCATGTTAAGACCAATGTTGTTGGCATCTGCAGAATAAATACGGCTGGAAGCGATCAGGCCTGCAAGGCCGGAACACAGGCCGCAGTACGCATATGTAAGAAAAATGATAAGAACGGATTTAATACCTACTAACTGGGATGCTCTTTTGTTGATACCTACAGACTGGATGTACATGCCCAGGGCTGTTTTCTTTAAAAGCAGCGAAGTAAGGGCAACTACCAGCACTGCCACGATAAACGGGGTAGGAACCGGAAATCCCGGGAAAGAAGCGCCCAGTACACGGTAACTGTCTACACGCACATAGGTGATCTGTCCGTCTGTGATCAGCTGTGCAATACCTCTGCCTGCTGTAAACATGATCAGAGTTGCCACCATAGGCTGGATATTTAACTTTGATACTAAAATCCGTTAAAACAGCCAATGGCTGCGCCTACTACCAAAGCTGCTATAAAGCCAAGGATCAGTGGATTTGCATAAGCAGTAGCTGCTCTCTCTCCACCTGTAAGGATGTTACAGCATACAGCTGCACTTACTGCCATAATAGCGCCTACGGAAATATCCGTTCCTGCTGAGGAAGATACTACCAGGGTCATTCCTACTGCCAGGATCACAAGTTCGGAGGCACGGTTGATGATATCGATCATATATCCATAGAGAACGCCATCACGGATCTCAATGGAAAGAAGTTCGGTGTTGTGATGATATTTACCAGCAATACCAGTGCCAGGCAGAAATAGGGAGAAATAATCTCTGGGATGTTATGTTTTTTAATGTTTTATTTTTCATGACTACTGCCCTCCTGCAATGGTTGACATAATGGAAGACTGGTTCATTTCATTTCCGGAAAGTTCTCCTACCTTTGCACCGTCACGCATAACCACCATGCGGTCACAGGTACGGAGCATCTCTTCGATCTCTGAGGAAATAAATACCACTGCCATTCCCTGGGAAGCCAGTTTTACTACCAGCTTCTGGATCTCTGTTTTGGTTCCTACGTCAATACCTCTTGTAGGCTCGTCCAGAATAAGAAAATCCGGATTGGTCAAAAGCCAGCGGCCAATGATCACCTTCTGCTGATTTCCACCGGATAATGATTTGATCGGTGTTTCACGGCTGGCTGTTTTGATCTGCAGCATTTCAATATATTTATCTGTAAATTCTTCCTGCTGCTTTCTGCTTAATAAGTGGAACATGCCACGTTTTGCCTGAAGTGCCATGATCATATTTTCTCTTACAGACAGGTCTGCAATGATACCTTCATTTTTACGGTCTTCCGGAAGATAGGCCATTCCTGCATGCATGGAAATAATTGGGTGTTTGGCTGTTATTCCATTTCCCTTTACCTGAAGGGTTCCTTCATCCGGACGTCTGCCCCGTAGAGAACACGGACTGTTTCAGATCGTCCGGAACCTAACAGGCCTGTAAAGCCAACAACCTCGCCTTTGTGGATCACCAGGTCAAATGGCTTGATATAGCCTTTCTTTCCCAGTCCCACTGCCTTGATAACGATATCTTCCTCTGTATGTTCCTCTTCGTCCTTTGCTTCCTTGATGGCAGCCAGATCATCAAAATCTTTACCCATCATCTTTGCAACCAGCTGGACTCTTGGAAGTTCTGCTGTGGTAAATTCTCCTACCAGCTGTCCGTTACGCAGTACTGTGATCTTATCGCAGACTGCATATACCTGCTCCAGGAAATGGGTAACAAAGATAATGCCCACTCCCTCTCCTTTTAAACGAAGCATCAGCTTAAACAGCTTTTCTACTTCCCCGTCATCCAGAGAAGAAGTAGGCTCATCCAGGATCAGAACCTTTGCAGACATGTCCACTGCACGGGCAATGGCGATCATCTGCTGGATGGCGATGGAATAATTGTCAATAGTCTGTGTAACATCTGCATGTATGTCAAGATCCTGCAATAATTTTGCAGCTCTTTTATTCATAGTTTTCCAGTCGATCAGCCCTGCTTTTCTGGGCTCTCTTCCAATAAAAAGATTTTCTGCCACTGTAAGGTTGGGGCAGAGGTTTACTTCCTGATACACGGTACTGATACCGCGGCTCTGGGCTCCTGCGGACTGCGGTTGATGATTGTATGGTCACAGCCATCGATCATGATCTCTCCTGTTTCAAACTCCTCCACACCGGTGAGAACCTTGATCAGAGTGGATTTCCAGCTCCGTTCTCACCCATAAGTGCATGTATTTCCCCTTTTTTAATGTAAAATCCACATTCTGCAGAGCTTTTACACCTGGGAATGTCTTATATATATGCCGCATTTCAAGGACAGAATCCTTTTCCATAAAAGCCATGCCTCCTTTTTTCTAAAAAAAGACACGGGAGGGGACTTTTGTCTCCCGCCCCGTGCCTGATCTGCTATGTATTACTGGTAACAGATTGCTGGTTATTAGTATGCTCTGGTCTTTAAGATCTCTTCCAGATCCATGGAGGTATCAAAGTAAGCTTCATCTACATACTGGATCTTTTCAACTTCTTCGCCCTTTTCCAGTTTCTGGATGATCTCAGCTACACGTGGTCCATGAAGTGGGTTGCACTCGAAGGTTGCGTTTAAGTCACCTGCGATCATAGACTCAAATGCTGCCTTTACAGAGTCAAAACTTACTACGATAATGTCACCCTCTGGTCCACAGGTCTTTCCTGCTGCCTTGATCGCGTCGATAGCACCGAATGCTTCGTTATCATTCTCACAGATAACTACGTCAATATCATCGTAGCTCTTTAAGAAGGACTCCATAACTTCCTGTCCTTTAGCCTGTGTAAATTCACCGGACTGCTTGTCTAACATATTCCAGTTGGAATGTTCTTTTAACTTGTTCTCCATACCTTCTGTACGGCCAACCTGTGCAGATGCACCGATGGTTCCCTGAATGGTTACCATATTGATCTCTTCGTCTGCTCTGCCCTGTTTCTCTAAGTAATCTGCCAGCCAGTCACCACAGGTCTCGCCTTCTTTTACGAAGTTTCCGCCTACCCATGCTTCATAAAGGCTGTCATCTGAAAGCTGCATCTGACGGTCAGAAAGAATAACCGGTATTCCAGCTTCTTTTGCTTCTTCCAGAACAGTTTCCCATCCGGTCTCAACTACAGGAGCAACTACGATATAATCAACATCCTGCTGGATAAAGGAACGGATCGCTTTGATCTGGTTTTCCTGTTTCTGCTGTGCGTCATCAAAGATCAGCTTATAGCCGTTTTCTTCTGTAAATGTGGACTTAAAAGATTCTGTATTCGCAGTTCTCCAGTCAGACTCAGCGCCTACCTGTGCGTATCCGACTGTGATCAGATCTCCGTCAGCTGCTGCTTCCTTCTTTTCCCTTCAGAAGAAGCTTCTGCTGCTGTGGTCTCCTCTGCCTTTGTCTCAGCTGGCGCTGCAGTTGTTTTTGACTCTGCAGGATTGCTGGTGCATGCGGTTGCTGACATTGCTACAGCTGCTGCTAATGCTACGGATAAAAATCTTTTTTCATATGATGGTTCCTCCTTTTTAATAACATCACATTTGTTTTTGCAGTTTTATTATACAAAATGCTCCGTATATTTTATACAGAGCATTCTTTTCAAAAAAGTGTGTTTTTTATAGGTTTTCCACAAATTTTTGTGTTTTCTTTGGAAAAAGTTATGTTTTTATTGAGGAAGATCTTAAAGCAGGTCCCGATCCCTTTTTCAGACTCAACCAGTATCTCTGCCTGATCCCCATAATACATCCTAAGGCGCTGTGCCACATTATTAAGACCAAAGCCGCCTTTTTTCAGATCTGCCTGTTCCCCTTCAAAGGTTCCGGAAAGCTTTTTACGTTACTTTTTCAAGAGTTTCCGGATCCATGCCGCTTCCATTATCCTCCACTTCAAAGATCAGGTTATCCCGGTCCTCATAGCCTCTTATGATAATACAGCCTCCGCCCCGCTTATTTTTGATCCCGTGGTACAGAGCGTTTTCAACTAAAGGCTGCAGCAGCATTTTTAAAACAATATGATCCTTTATTCCTGGTTCGATCTGAATGGAATAGTCTAAAATATCCTCATAGCGGATCTTCTGGATCTTTAAATAACTGCGTATATGAGACTCTTCTTCCTCCACTGTAATAAAATCTTTTCCTCCCGACAGCACGGTGCGGAAGAAATCACTGAGGTCTGTGGTCATTTCCACTACCTGACGGTTATTTCCCCCTTCTGCCATCCACACAATGGAGTCTAAAGTATTATAAAGAAAATGGGGACTGATCTGCTCCTGGTGGAGCCGCAGCTCTGCCTCCCGCAGATTTTTCTGCTCCTGGGTATTTTTCTCTAACAGCCGCCGGATCCGCTCACTCATATGATTAAAAGTACGGGCCAGTACATTGATCTCCTCTAAACTGCCAAGATCCGCCTTTGCATCCAGATCTCCCTTTCCCAGACGTTCTGCCGTCTGCTGCAGCCGTCCCAAAGGCCCTGTAATGGAATTTGTGATGGCCAGTGCAAGGAAAGTGCCTGCTGTCAGCACACAAGCCAGCAAAACCATATATTCCTGGATCCGTTTGGTCACCTGCTGTTCCAGTTCTTTTTGCAGCTGCTCCATATTGATCATCTCATAGTAGGTATACTGGGTAATATAATCCTGGATCATGGAACACAGCCCCTGGATATCATTTTCCCAGATATTTACATTTTCATCGTATCTTCCTGTAACAGAGGCATTGTCGATCATCCGGTTGACTGCCTTTTCCAGAGAGTCTAAACAGGATAAAATACCTTTTATCTTAATATCACCGTCTGATCCCGGTACCCGCTCAATGGACTTTCCAAAGGCATGACGGGCAGATGCAATCATGTTCAGGGGATTTTTCACCACTGTAGCATACTTGCTCTTCCCCTCTAAAATATCCCCGTTTTCAAATTTATCTACATCGATCAGACCGATCATGACCCGGTACATGGAATATTCCATATCGGATTTAAACTTGATATTGTATTCATTGGCCACTTTCAGGTTTGCCATGATCTCATTATAGGACCGGGAATAATTTTCAAACATACGCTGATAGCCGGCTACCATAAATGTAAGAGGGATCACGATCACAAACAGTAAAAAGAGCAGACGCATTTTCAGTGACAGGTAAAACTTCTTTTTCTTTTCCATGTCTCTATGCCCCTTTTATCCTTTTTGTCCTGCCCTGTAGTCTTTTGGTGACTGCCCCATCACTTTCTTGAAAGTAGCGCTGAAATAATGGGGATCACTGTAGCCTACCTGCTCCCCGATCTCTGCTGTGCGGCTGTTGGTGCAGCGCAGAAGTTCACAGGCTTTGTCAATGCGTACTTTCGTAAGATATTCCACAAAAGTCGTCCCAGTTTCCTGCTTGAAAATAGAGCTGAAATAGCTGGGACTGACTCCTATATGGGCCGCGATCCTGTTTAATGACAGTTCTCCGTTGGAGAAGTTCTTTTCTATGTACTCTTTGGCACTTTGGATCACACTTCCATAACGGTCATTTGAGACACTGTTCCTTGCCTCGATGGCTGCCTGAAACTGCTCTTTCAGATACATCTTGGTCGTATCCACGCTGACGATCACTTTTGGGATCCGCTTAATATCCGTAACTTCCGGTGAAATTGTTACATTTCCCTCTCCCAGTCCTTTTTAAGAATTCCTGGATACAGTAGAAAATATCCATGGTAAGATACTGGCGCAGCAGCAATGACTGATAATTGTTCTCACCGATCGCAGCAAAATATTCTTCCACAAAAGGATCACATTCTTCCATTGCTCCTAACTTCAAAAAATCCAGGATCAGCTTCCGGTCTACCCCTGTATAATTGGTATTGTCCAGAAATTCCGTGTATTTTTCATAGCTGGCAAAATAGCGTTCCAGAAGCCTGGATTTTTCCTGCTCTTCCCTGATCTCATCTGCTACATGTTTTAAGGTATCCAGTAAACTTACAGAAGTTACCGGTTTTAATAAGTAGTCACTGATCCCGATCTTAATGGCTTCTTTGGCATATTCAAATTCATTATAACCACTGAGAATGATGATCCTGGTTTTAGGCAGACTTTTTTTCACCAGGCGGCTTAATTCCAGTCCGTCCATAAACGGCATCTTTATATCTGTGATCAGAATATCCGGTTTTGTATTTAAGAGCAACGGATAGGCATATTCTCCGTCTCCTGCTTCCCCAACAAATTCAAATCCATGACTCTCCCAGGCAATATTGTCACGGATCCCCCGACGGATGATGGACTCATCTTCCACCAGAAACACCTTTACCATCTTAGCTTCCCCCTTAAGTTGTCTATCAGCTGTTTCCTATGTATGTACATGTATCATGTACCTGCGTATGGTCCGATTATCCCACATTTATGACAGCGGGTCAATGAAATGTCATATCAAAAAAAAGATCAAAAAATTCCCATTTTTCTGGAATTTTTC
>ENA-OPZN01000344-OPZN01000344.1-human-gut-metagenome-genome-assembly--contig:-NODE-344-length-15518-cov-4.448314_pt1 | contig 15518 bp, 21 predicted proteins | sample MGYA00242483_ERZ504503 | MGnify/ENA primary metagenome ERZ504503 (study PRJEB26092, sample SAMD00036285) | human gut metagenome | host: Homo sapiens | study: EMG produced TPA metagenomics assembly of... | reverse complement strand
CTGAATCACCCCATACCCGTCATGCACAAACGGCTTGAAATCATCCTGGCGCGGCCCGCCCGGCTCATGCCGAATCGAACGATCAGTACCGAGCTTCTTCTCAGCCCTGAGCTGCGGCACCTCGGTCAGGTCATACGGCGTGGTCTGGTACACCCAGTTGAGCCAGTTGCGCCACAGCAGATTGGCGTGGGCGCGCCAGGCGAACAACGGTTCCAGCTTCGGATCGTCATGCGGGAAGTAGTTCTTCGGGAAGGGCACGTTGGTCATGCCCTTGGCCATATCGCGCTCGTATTCTTCGGCGAGCGTGTACTTGCCGTACTCCCAATGGCCGAGCGCGAACACTTCGGAGAAGTCACGCGTGGCGATCAGGCCCGGGCCGGACTGCGGCCCCCAAGTCAAGATCTGAAGGTCATGGTTGGCACGTACCTCGTTTTCGTTCACGCCGGCGAGGCGGGAGTGCGGCTGCAGATCAATCTCGTCGAAGCCATTGGTCAGGAAGCAGTATTCATCCTGCAGGTACTGCGGGAATACGCCGAAAATCTTCTCGGGGTAATCCACCTTGTGGATGCCGTAGCGGTAGTACAGTGCGCCCATCGCACCCCAGCACAGGTACATGGTGGAGAACACATGGGTGGAGGCCCAGTCGAGAATCGTCTTGAACTCGTCCCAGTAGTCCACATCTTCGAACGGCATATGCTCTACAGGCGCGCCGGTGACCACAAAACCGTCGTAATAGTTGTCTTTGAACGCATCGAGGTTTTCGTAGAACTTGACGAGATGATCGGCGGAAACGTGCGTGGCCTCATGCGTGGAGGTCTTCATGAAGTCGATTTCGACCTGCAGCGGCGACTTGGAAATCAGACGCAGCAGCTGTGTTTCAGTCTCGATTTTCTTAGGCATCAAGTTCAGGATCACCAGTTTGAGCGGGCGGACGCGCTGACGCTCCGCCTCGGGCTTCTCCAGAGCGAAGATGCGCTCCGAATCGAGGATATCTCTGGCCGGCAGGCACTGGGGATCTTGATAGGCATGTTCCTATTATGTCAATATTCGGGATAACGGTTCAGGGCATTCCTATAACGGCCATTTATGGCGCGTTATTACCCCGACTCCGACTCCGCCCCAAACCCCTCGCCGCGTGAGCCAATTCACGTTTTAAAACCGCGGGAAGATGACGCGACACGCCGATGTTGACTTTCTGGAATCTGCACCTATTGTAGATAGAGCTGTCTGAGAGACAAGCCGACGCGGGGTGGAGCAGCTCGGTAGCTCGCTGGGCTCATAACCCAGAGGTCACAGGTTCAAATCCTGTCCCCGCTACTGCGGGCGAGGCCGTCACGATTATTCGTGGCGGCCTTTCGTTTATCCGCCGTCGTGCCCTACGGGGCCGCATATCCGATCGGGGCGATGATGTCCTGTGAAAAAACAACATCCAAGCCCGCTCTGGGCAGAATCAATCAATCTATGGCTCGACTCCCTCAAGGCGGCGGGCTACTCCCCAACACGATCGGCACGCGCCGATGCCAGATGTCCGCATTGTCGAGGGCGCTTGAGGGCGATCCTAGGGACGTGGAAGGCGACGACCTGCTCGCCCACTTCGCCGCGAAGGACTGGAAACCGGAGACACGCAAGGGCGCGAAGAACGCCTGCGTCAGCTATTTCCGATGGCTCAAAGCGTCCGGCCGCAGCGAGGCCGATCCGAGCGAGTTCCTGCCCACCGTCAAGCGTCCCGAGCCGCATCCCCGCCCATGCCCGGACGTGGTGATACTCGCCGCGCTGCGCAAGGCCACGGACGGCGAACGGCTCATGCTGCGCCTCGGCGCCGAATGCGGTTTGAGGCGCTTCGAGATCGCGAAGGTGCACAGCCGCGATGTGATGCGCGACCTCGTGGGCTGGAGCCTCGTGGTCGTGGGCAAGGGCGACAAGCAGCGCATCGTGCCCATCGGCGACGACCTCGCCCTGCTGATCCGATCCGCCAACGGCTATCTGTTCCCCGGCCGATGGAGCGGCCACGTCGAATCATCCTACGTCGGCCGACACCTGAGCGACCTCTTGGGCGACGGATGGACGGCGCACAGCCTGCGCCACAGGTACGCGACAACGACCTACGCCGCCACACGAGACCTGCTGCTCGTCTCCAAGCTCCTAGGCCACGCCTCGGTCGAGACCACGCAGCGGTACATCGCCATGCCCGACGACCGCCTGCGCGCCGCAGTGGAAGCCACGCGCCTCGCCGCATGATGTTGTATTGATGTCATATTGATGTATAATAGACGTATTAGGAGGTTTGATGGAGTTTGAATACGATCCGGCGAAGAGCGCGAAGAACCTCGCCAAGCATGGCATCGACTTCGAGGCGGCCCAGCGCATGTGGGACAACTCAAAGACGGTGACGCTGACCGCTCCCAATCCCGGCAACGACGACGTGCGCTACATCGTGCTCGGCATGATCGACGGCAAGCATTGGACGGCGATCACCACCAAGCGCGGCAAACGCATCCGCATCATATCCGTGCGCAGATCACGCAAGAACGAGGAGGCATACTATGACAGCCAAGACTAAGCCCGACGCCAAGGCGATCACCAGCGACCAGCTTGAGGAGATGTTCGACAACGGCGACGACATCCTCGACTACGTGGACATGAGCAATCCCGTGGTCGAACATCACCCCCCGCTGGAGAAGCGCATCACGCTCACGATGCCCGCATGGATGGTCGGCGAACTGGACGAGGAGGCCGCCGATCTGGCGATCAGCCGCAACGCCGTCGTCAACACATGGATCGCCGACCGCCTGCGCACCACGCGACGCCGCGAAACGATCCACGCCTAGCCCTTAAACGACGAAAAGCCCCCGAGCCATACCGTGAGTGCGGTAGGTTCGGGGGCTTTGTTATGTCAGGCCTTGGATGCGCGGGCCTTGAGGGTGCTTGCGCCGATGACGACGCCGATGGTCAGGCGACGGCGTTGATGGTCGTCGCGGCCGGATCGGCCCACGTCCAGCCCCATACGGGGCCGAGGGTCTGCACGAGCACGCCGATGGCCGGCAGCACGATCAGCGCGACCCATTTGAGCACGTCATAGGCTCGGTTCGGCAGCAGCCAATCGGGCACGGTCGGCTCCGTGCCGGCGGTCTGGGGGTCGGTGTTTTCGTCGGTCATATTGTCCTCGATTCTGTGATTTGGAACCTAGGAACCCCGCCCGGCCAAGGTGCAGGATTCCCAGGTTGGGTTCGGGTTCTCAGTAGTTCAGTAGTGCAGCACTTCGCCGGGGTAGATCACGTTGGGGTTGCCGCTGCGATAGCCGGTGAGCTGCGTGTAGCCGATGCCGAGGCGGGCGGCGATGCCGCTGAGGGTGTCGCCGCTGCGCACGGTCACGGTGCGGGTGGCCGGTGGGGCGTTGCTGCCGGTGGCGACGCTGCCGCCGCCGTTGTAGGTGACGACCTGACCGGGATAGATCAGGTTGAGGTTGCCGCTTGGCACGCTCCACCTGGACAGCGGCCACAGGCCTGTGCGCGAGGCGATGCCGCTCATGGTGTCACCAGAGCGGACGGTCACGCGGGTCGTGTTGGCCTGCGTGGTCTGCTGCGTCGCTACGGTCGCGGAGCCGAGGCGCTGGTTGACTATCGCCATTACCTTGTCGTAGTTCGCGCCGAGCGCGTCGCGGCGCTGCTGGCCGTTGCCGTAGTCGCCACGGATCGTGGCGGTCGCGAGTGCCTGTAGGTCGATGGTCTGGGTCGGCGGCTTCTCGGTCGGCGGCGGGGTTACGGGCTTGGCTGCGCCGGCGGGGTTGGCGTAGGCCTGCCACTGGGATGCGTCGCCTCGGAAGTAGTTGAGGTCGAGCGGCCCGTTGTAGCCGCTGATCCATCCGTTGGAGGTGTACTGGCGCATGGCCTCGCCGTAGATCGCGTAGTTCCACGGTCGGCTCTGGTAGCCGGTGGGCGCGTTGCTGGCGTACTGGGCGACCCACAGGCCGCAGTTGGCGCGCACGTCGCCGGGTATCTGGCCCAGCGCGCTGGCCTGCACGTACACCATCGGCCATACGCCGGTGAGCGTGTGGACGCGCTGGACGAACCGGCGAACCCAGTCGGAATTGCCCCACTGGGCGTTCTGATAGGACTCCCAGTCGAGCACGAGCACGGCCCTGCCGATGTAGTCCCTCGCCCGGCCGACGAAGTAGTCGGCCTCGGCCTCGGCGTTGTTGCCGCCGGCGTAGTGGTACAGGCCGAGGCTCTTGCCCCGGTCTGTCACGCACTTGGCCTGCGTGCGCCAACTGGAGTTCTCGAAGCTACGCCCTGGGACACCTTGACTACGGCGAAGTCGTAGCTGGCGGTGCAGGTCACGTTAGCGTCCTGCCAGCCGGACACGTCGATGCCGACCATGTCGGCCATCGCGATCGCCGGCGTGCACGCGAGCAGCACGGCGAACAGTGCCGCGATGAGGGCCTGTAGCGGCTTGCTTTTGTTCTTGATTTTGCCCATTCGTTTTCCTTCCTGTGTTGGGTGGGCATATGAAACAGCCCCCGCCGGGATGTCCGGCGAGGGCTAAACCTTCTTGGGGGCTATCGGCGCGTCCTGTATGTCCTGGTTGACTTGGGTGCCGTGCCCGTTGCCGCCGAGGCTGTGGTAGCTGTCGTAGACGAGCTGCGCGGTCCGTTTGGCGGTGTTGTCGGCGATGCCGTCGTTGGCGACCATTTCGCGCTGCATCTGTTCGAGCTTGCACAGCAGGAGCACGCGCACGCCGGTCTGCATGGCGTCGGATTTGCGTCGGTAGCCGCGCCACCAGCCGAGCATGTACCCGCCCAGGGCGGTGATGATGCCGGTGGCGGCCCAGACGGTGAGCTGCTGGGCTATGGGGTTCACTCTCCACTCCCCTCGTCGAGGCCGGCGATGTATGCCCGTACGGCTTCGCGGCCCGCTTCGGGCACGTCGTCGATGGTCTTGCGGCCGGCGATGACGAGACGGGCGTAGACGCGGATCATGGCTTTGCTCATGCTTCACCCCCTGACAGCAGCTGGTAGATTTCGGCCAATGCCTCGTCCTGATCGAGGCTGGACGCCTCCAAGCCGGCGAGGCGCTGACTGTCCGATTTGGATGCCTGCACGCAGTCGAGCCAGATGCTGTCGGCCTGTTCGATGGCTTCCTGTTCGGTCAGGTCGCGGATCGTGTAGGCTTCGTCGGCGGTGTATTCCGTCCATGCGGTTTCGCCGTCCCCGTGCATGACGGTGGTGATGTTGCGGCGGATGCGGATGTCCGCGAGGCCGTCGCCGCGCGGGTAGTAGCTGACCTCTTCGAGGGGTTCGAGGCTGGATACGGTCTGGAGCATGGGTTTTCCTTCCTGTGTTGGGTGGATAAATACCGGGTTGCGCGGCGCATGGTGTGGTCAATGCGGTGGCGTCGCCGGTATCGGATGCTGTCGCTGTTGCGCAGGTATCCGTAGTAGGAGCAGCAGCGTCGCGCGAGCTGTTCGGTCATGGGCCGGCGTCTGGCGCGGTTGAAGGTGCGGCGGGCGCGGAGGAACACGCCGCTGCGGATGTTGACGCGGCCGTGGGGTCGGAACGTGTAGCCGACCATGTCGATGGGTTCGAGGTCGAGGCGTTTGCAGTTCCATTCCTCGTGCACGTCGAGTTTGAGCGCGTCCTTCAGGTAGCGGACGATGCGGCGGGCGGCGATCTTCAAATCTCGTTTGGAGGTGCCGATGAGCAGCAGGTCGTCCATGTACCACAGTTGGTGCGTGATGAGCCGGCGGCGGGTGATCTCGCCGGTGCGCCGGCTGATGCGTTCGATGGTCATGGCCGGCGATTCGATCCAGTGGTAGGCGTGGCTGAGGTAGTAGTTGGCGAGCCATTGGCTCAGGTAGCTGCCGATGTTGAGGCCGTTGTCGCCTTGGTACCGGTCGATGAGGTGGAACACGAGGCGCAGCAGGATCGGGTCGCGACGTCGCGCGTGAGCATCGCCTTCAATGTGGGGCGGTCGATGCTGGGATAGTATTTGCGCACGTCGAGCTTCACGAACCATTTGCTGGATCGTTCGCGTGTCCATCGTTTGATCGCGCGGCGGGCGTCGATGGTGCCGCGATTGGGGATGCTGGCGGTCTGCCATCGGCCCACCTTCGCGTCGAACAACGGCTGGAGGGCCATGACGGCCACATGGTCGTAGATTTGGTGGCGTACCGATTCGCGGCCGATGACGCGGTGTTTGCCGCTGATCGGTTCGACGCGGTTGAAGTACGTGATCCTGGTGTCGCGGTATCGGCCTTCGCGTATCTCGTCGGCGATCCGTTCGGCGAGCCGGTCGAGGTCGGGGTGGGTTTCGAGGAAGCGGGTCACGTCGCGGCGGGACCGTTTGCCCTTGAGGTAGTGATCGATCGCCCTGCGGACGAACATGGGCGTGGCGCAGCGGGTGTGCTTGCAATGGGTTTTCAGAGCGTTTCCTATCTGGACTATGCCGGCGTTCGACGGTGCTGGATGGGTTCGCCTACCGGCCGGGTGCTCGGTTTGATTTTCGGCTGGGCCGTGGCTTGCCCTCTCACTGGCTGGCGTGGAGGGTAGTTGTGGCGTAATGGCGTATATGCGTTGACAGGTTCCTGATATGCGGCCCCCGATGTTCCACCTGCGATTCGCGAGGTCGTTCCTGAGGTTCGCGGCGAAAGCGCCGCAGGCAGCCCCATCCCTGAGGCCGCCGAAGCGCAGCACCTGTCGGAGGCCTTGGGATGTGAGCGGGTTGGCTCCGATGGCGTCGCACATGCCGGTGGTGCTCGTCGCGTTCAGGCCCGTGGGGATGATGACGCCGTTGGACAGGGTGAAGTCCTCGGCGTAGCGCCATGAGTCGTTCGTGGTCTTGTCGCGTGCGGTGAATTCGCCGATCTTGGTGTAGTTCGCCGTCGAGGTCTTGGATGCCTTGGTGATGTCGAACACGCGGTAGAGTTCGATGCGGCCGAGGTTGTCGTTGTCCTTGACGGCGTTGGCGATGAGGTCGGCGTCGCTTTCGTAGATGCCGTTGAACAGTTCGATGCCCTGTAGGCGGATGGGTTGGTGGTTGGCGGCGGACGCGGTGGATGGGCGGCCGTCGGTGCCGAGCAGCTTGTCGGTGGCCCCGGTCTTCCACGGCATGCTGTTGACGAAGCATGCGGTGGTCGTGGTGATGGCGTCGCCGTCGAGGTTGAGGGCGGTGTTGCTGGCGTCGATGGCGGTCTTGCTCAGGATGGTGCGTGCCCGGGCGGCGCTGTAGTTGCCGGTGTTGTTGCGTTCCTTGTCGGTGCCGACGTTGACGGTGCTGCCGACGTCGAAGTTGTTGGCGTAGCTGGTGGCGATGATGACGCGCTTGACGCCGGTTTCGGCCTTGGTGACGGCGGTCTGAGGCGTGTACTGCCAGCAGCCGCCGAGCACGTCCGAGTTTTTGGTGGCGTATTTGAGCATGAGCATGAGCTGGACGTAGAAGGTGTCGCCGGCGCAGCGGCCGGCGTAGCCCTTGCCTTTCTTGAGCGCGTAGTCGATGGCTCGGTTCTGGGAGCGAATTCTCGGTCGATCTCCTTGCCGCTGACGGACAGGGGGCGTTGCTGGGAGTCGAGGGAGGCGGCGTATTTCGCGAACAACAGGCATGGCCGTTTGCTGCCGTCGGGCAGCAGCACGCCGGGCAATGGCGCGTAACCGTCGTACTGGGTGTCGCTGTACAGGAATTCGTTGTGGGTGCTCGTGCTTTCGAGCTTGTAGTATCCGGGGCATGTCATGACGTACACGTCGCCGTTGCTGCCGTCGCGTCTGAAGCGGGTGTCGATGCCGTCGATGGCGGTGACATGGGGCACGCCGTCGTCGTCCACGGTGGCGTTGACGTCCCATGTGCGGAAGGCAGGCAGTGCGGCGTAGTCGTCGCGTCCGGCCTTGGCGTTGGTGCTGATCTCGATGGTCAGGTTGGCGGTTGTCTCGGGTCGTTCACGCCGGTTGGCGTGTTGCTGTACGTGTATTTGGGAAATCTCACGCCGTACACCTTGCCGTCCTTGTGGGCGGCGAAGTAGGCGGCGATGTTGCCGTATTCGCCCTTGGTGCCGTCGTACTCGAATCGCACGCCCTTGGCGGCGTTGGCGTGCACCTTGGCGATGAGCTTGGCGGTGTCGGCGAGGGTCATGACCTTCTGTGTGTTCGCCATGATGGCTCCTTCCTGTTTATCGGTTGATGATGTCGAGCGCCCAGTCGATGTCGGACTGGGTGAGCGGCGGGATCGTTTCGGCGTCGGACAATGCCGGCGCGATCACGGTGTCGTACTGGGCGTCTATGTCGGATTGGGTCGCGAAGACCACGCTGGCGGCCGCGCTGGCGGCGATCTTGGCCTTGCAGTCGTCGGAGAGCTGCCGGTATTCGATCACGCTGGTGCGTGCCGCGTCTGCGGCGTCCTTGGCTTCGCGGCCGCGCTGACGGCCTTGTTGATGGCCGTGGTCGCGTCGTCTATGAGCTTGTCGAGCACGCCCATCTGATCCTGCGCGTCGGGCGCGGTCGCGTCGAACACGGCTCGTTCGACGATGCCGTGGAAGTTGCGCGAACAGATCCTCGTGCCGTTGACGCTGACCTCGATGCCCATGAGGATCGCGCCGGCGTGCTGCAACGCCTTGCGCGGCACGGCGACACGGTACGTGGCCGTGGTGGTGCCGAACACTGCTGGCATGCTCACGCGGTCGCCCAGCCCGCTGCCGGGACTGGTGTTGTAGGCGAGCGCGACGGTGATGCCGGTGGTGTCGGTGATGGGGGTGCCGTTGTCGGTGAGTTCGACGGTGATGGTGCGGCCGTTGATGTCGCCGGCGTGAGGCGTATGTCTGCGATGTAGCCGTTGGCTAGGTCGAGTTGGATGGGTTCGCCTGTGGCTTCGCGGAAGCTGTCAAGCGTTGCCATTGCCGTCGTCCTTGTTTTCGAGCTGGCTGCGGAGTTCGGCTATCTGCGCGTCCTTGATGTCGCACATGGCGGCGAGTGTGGCGATCTGCCGGTTCGCGTCGGCGAGTTGTTCGGAAAGCTTCTGCGATACGAGTCGGTCGAAGCTGACGTACTGCTGGTCATCGTTCATTTTTCTACTACCTTTCATCTGGTTATTGGTTGCGGCATGAGGCTTGCGTAGAAGCTTTCCTCGGCGTTGTCGATGGCATTGGCAACCGTCTTGTCCGAGAGCAGGTCGGAAAGCGCCTGTGCGTCAACGCAGGACGTGTCTATGCCGGTTCCGGCGTCTGAGTCTTCGAGGGCGTATGTCGATACCGATTGCGCCTGTTGCGGGATGGTTGGTAGGTGCATGCCTTTTCTGGTGTCGTTGCGGGCTACAGTCAGCGGATTGTTCTGGACGGTTCCGTCATCGGCGAGCATTGACATGTCCGCCGCACTGTCGTTCAGCGCCGCTTCGAGCGCTTCATAGGCCTCCGTCCAGACCCCCCTGCCGGTTGACGGATCGTATCGCGTCGTGTCCTCGACGCCTTGCATTATCGCGGCGACTGCTTCGGCTGTGGATCCAAGTCCGAGCAGTGCCGTCCAGGATGCAATGGTTCCTGGGGAGAACACGAATTGCTGGTATCCGTTGACGGGTTCGTCGCAGTTGACGATGATGTTCCCGTCGCTCATTGTCATGGTTTGTCTCATGTTTGGCTTTCCTTATTTGACGAGCCATCCGAAGGTGTCGCAATACATGTCGACCGTACATGGGTTCCGGTCGGCGTTGTACATTAGGATGTCCCATCCGGATTGTCCTCCGGTGTTTTTGACGTGCATGATGATGCCGCCCCATTCTCCGTCAGCGTTTGCGACGGCGTAGTATCTGCCGTATTTTGCCGGCGATGACGCGGTGAAGTGCGCGGTCGCGGCCGCGCCGACCGAGATCGCCCCGCCGTTCGGCATCCATGCCTTCCATGCCCTGGATCCATCGAGAGTATGACGGTTCGCATAGCCTCCGAGGAAGCCCCCTAGGTAGAGGTATCCGGTGTTGATGTCTGCCTTCACCCCGACGGCGCCGTTTGGATCCCATGCCGCAAGTTCCGAATACGTGTCCATCGCGTTTGTGTCTGGAGAGGCCGAAGACACCAGTCGTGCGCCGGAGCTTTTCGCGTCATTTGACGACAGGCTGTAGTCGCGCATGACGAGTGCCTGGAAGACACCTCGCATCTTGGCGTTGTCGGTTTTCGTGCTGCCGACTCGTACGAAGGCGCCTGGATCTGTGTTCGCGCGACGACCGCCGTTGAAGGTGAGCGTCGAGATCTCGCCCACCTCGGAATTCGTGGACTCGGCAGCGATGTATGGCTGCTGCGCCGCATCTGTCGCGTGGATGAACGAGATGCCGGCGCGGTGATGTCGGCGGATCCTCCGATCGGATTCTGTTTGAATTTCGGGCTCATCCACAGGCGAGATCCGGACGTGCCCGTCTGGAAGGTGCCGGTGAGCGTGTTATGGCCGCCGTTGCCGTCGAGATGAACCGTTTCGGCTCCGTTCGCGTCGCTCATGCTGAAGATTCCGGAGTCGAGGTTCCAGTAGCTTCTCGCGCCGCTGATGATGCCGCTTCGCAGGTAGGTGGCGTTGACGTACAGCAGTCCTCCGCTCATGTACAGGCCCTGCAGCTGGCCGTTGTTCGTGAGCTTGTTGAAGATGTACTGTTGCGTGATCGCCTTCTCGAACGTGTTCACATGGCTCGTGGCCGTGTTGTCGGCATACGATTTGGCGGCTTCGAGCGTGCTGGTGTCACCGGCCGCTGCCGCCTTCTTCGCCGCCTCGAGGGCCGCGTTCGCCTTGTTCGTCGCATCCGTCGAGGCGGCTTTCTTGGCGTTGGCTTCCGCGCTGTTCGCCTTCTTGGTAGCATCGGCCGCGGCCGCTGATTGCGCGGCATTGGCCTTGCTTGTGGCGTCGGCCTTCGCGGACGCGAGCGTGTTCGAGCCGATGCCGTCGGCGTATTTCTTGGCCGCCGCCTCGGCTTCGGAGGTGAGCCGCTGTGCCGCCGTGGTGGTGGCGAGGTCGCTCGCCTTGTTCCCGGCAATGGTACTGGTTCCGGCCAGCCGGAATTCGCCGGTGGTCATGTCCCAGTACTGCAGGCCCTTCTTGTCGGTCAGGATGCCCGCCTTGACGAGGTTCGCGTCCAAGACGCCGGACTTGACGTAGGACGCGTTGGCATACAGGTTGCCGTTCTCCATGAAAAGGCCCTGGATCTTGCCGTAGTTCGTGAGCCGGTCGAACACGCTCTTCTGCCCAAGGGACTCGTCCAAGGCGTCCACGTACGCCTGCGCCGCCTTCTTCGCCGCCTCGAGGGCCGCGTTCGCCTTGTTCGTCGCGTCCGTCGAGGCGGACGCGAGCGCGTTCTTTCGGGCCTCTTCGGCTTTCGCCTGCGCGTAGTCCTTGGCCGCGGCGAGGTTGTCGAGGTCGGTCTGGTCGGACTCACGCTTCATCTGGTCGGCGTACTTCTTCGCCTCGGCGAGCGCTGCCGACGATGAGTCTCCGGCGATCGCGTCGACCGTTTTTCCTCCGACCGTCGTTCGTGCGGAGAGTTTGAAGTCGCCGGTGTCGAGGTTCCAGCTGTTGTAGCCTGCGGCATCGGAGAGCAGGCCGGTGTAGATCGCGTCGGCGAAGAGTCCTTTGCCGTTCGCGAGGCTGCGCCAGTTCCAGTCGCCGTTCGCGTTCCTCGAGCTTGCGCACCGCCAGTATCCGCCGCCGATCTGGATGACCTGCGTGGGGTGCTGGTCGATCGGCTTGTCGTACACGTAGATGCCTTGGCCGGGTTTGAGGTACGTGTATCCGCCGGTGGCGTTCATGATCTGGTTGATGCGGTCGATGAGGTCCTTCATGTACGGGCCGGTGCCGCCGGCGGCGCTGTTCCATGCGCCGGAGTTGGAGACGAGTTTGTCGAGCGCCTGCTGTTGGGCGGCGAGGCGCTGCGTGTAGGATTGCCGGATGTTGCCGAGGGTGATCTTGGTGTCGGCGAGGCTGCCGGCAAGGTCTTCCTCGATCTGGAGGATGCGGCCTTCGAGGCGCAATGGTGTGGTGAAGCTGGTGTCGATGATCTGCACGCTGTCGCCGACGTCCGTGCCTTCCGGGTCGTAGCCGGCTTGTCCGAGGGCGGTCACGTCGGCGGTGTAGGAGACGACGGGCGTGGTGCGGGTTTTGAGCGCCGCTTTGGTGAGGTTTAGGAGTTCCTTGGGGTCTTCGCAGTCGGGGAAGTCCACGGCGGCTTCGCTGTGGTGTCTGGTGCCGTCGGCTCCCACGATGCCCCAGTTGGCGAGCGCTTGGTCGTCTTGGACGTAGGGTTTGCCGTTGTTGCGTCGGCGAAGCTGATTTTGCGGCTGTATCCGCCGGTGGCCTCGCCTTCCTCGTTGGTTTGTTCGATGCCTTTGCCCCACCCGTAGAGGCGGGTGATGACGTCGCCGCTGTCGATGTCGCGTTTGATTTGGGTGAGGTCTTTGCCGTATTCGAAGCGTTTCGTGGTGTTGGTGGAGCCCCGGTGTTCGACGAGGTGGATGATGCGCCGGCCGATCTGGTTGCCGGTCGGGTCGGGCTGGTATTCGGTCTGGACTTCGAGCCCGTAGGTGTCGGCGATTTTCTGGATGGCGTCGAGGGCGGTGCAGTGGTAGAAGCTGAGGTTGGCCGTGCCGGTGATGGTGCCGGTCTCGACGGTGCCGACCGCCCACCGGGTGCCTTCGAGGGCTTTGGCGAGGCAGGCTTTGGCGTTCGCGTTGCGGTTGCGTTTGTCCTCGATATAGGTGCGCGAGAGTTCGGCGATGCTGCCGGTGCAGTAGGCGACGGTGACGGGCATGCCTGCGGCGCGGGCGGTCTGGGTGGACTGGCATAGGTATTCCGCCCAGCGGCCCATCGAGTCCTTGAACGCGATGCGTTCGTCCTTGTTGATCTCGCCGATGGTGGTGATGTCGAGGGTGTCGGTGCCGTCGGTGGCTCTCGTGCGGATGGCCTTGATGGCGTAGGGCAGGTCGCCGAGCGGGTTGCCCCAGCGGTCGAAGATCATGTATCGCATGAGTGTGCTCCTAGATGAGTGTGAGTGGCCTGTACGCGAGACTGGCGGCGGTGGCTCCGGTGAGGGTGAGCGTGTTCAGGCCGGGCAATAGGGGGAAGTAGTCGGATTCGAGTGTGGGTGTCATGAGGTTGCCGTTGACGCGCAGCTCCCGGTGGTCGGGGTCGGTGTCGATGGAGATGCGTCCGGTGATGGCGGTGGTGGACGTGACGGCGAGTTTGTGGCCGTGCGCGTCCTTGATGCTGACGGTCTTGGCGTCGGCGGCGGGGGTGAGCGTCCATGTGGGCCAGCATGGCCGGTTGCCTTTGACGTGGATCGTGTTCGCGTCCGTTTTGAGCGCGATGGATCGGCCGCGGCCGATCAGGTAGGGGTGGGCGTCGATCTCGGCTTGCACGAGGGTGGCGATCTGGTGGTCGCCGGCCCATTTGTCTTCCCACGCGCCGAGGCTCATGCGGCCTTGGTATTCGCCGGGCAGCTGCGCCATGAGAGTGAGACTATGGTGCCGGCTAGGGCGGCGAGCCGGGTTTGGCGGCGAGGATGTCGTCTTCGCCGCCGATGGCGTACAGGCTGAGCGTGATGGCGCGGTCGCCCATGTACGCTGCCCCGGTCGGGTCGGTGAGGGTCAGGTCGAGCCGGCCGTCGCGGCCGGGCATGTCCTGCATGCTCAAGGTCGGTTTGGCGGCGTCGATGGTCACGCCGTCGGAGGATAGGGACAGCATCATGCGTTCCAGCGGGACGCCGTTGAGCGTGGGGTCTTCGACATGCGGCAGGCGCATGCGTCGCTGGTAGAGCATGATGCTGTCCTCTCTGGTTTAACGGCCTCTCATGGCGAGGTAGTTGAGTTCGTAGCTCATGGGTTTGGCGAGCTTGCCGGCCATGACCTCGCCGCCTCGGTCGGACAGGTTGAGCGTGATGCCGCTGCTGAGCGCCTGATCGATGGCGTCGATGATGTCCTGTTTGGTCGCGTATTCGCCTTGGCTGCTGTCGATCGTGTAGGCCATCCGGCCGCCCGTGATGCGGGTCTGGTAGGCGTATGGGGTTTCGAGCATGCTGGTGTCGGTCTTCAGGCTCACGGTGGGGATCATGTCGGTCAGACCGTCGATGCTGTCCTCGACGAGGCCGCTGGCCTTGTCGACGTCCTCGGGCCATGCCGGCGGTATCCATTTGCCGACCTCGTCGCGGAAGATGCGTGACGGCTGTGGATGCCGAGCACGCTCTTGGCCCAGCCGACGAGGCTGCTGCCGAGGTTGCTGATCGTGTTCCTGACCCACTGGAACGCGCCGCCGATGCCGTTGATGAGGCCTTGGATGACCTGACGGCCCGTGTCGTACAGCCATCGGCCCGCGCCGCTGACCGCGCCGAGCACGGTGTCGCGGATGCGGCCGACCGTGTTCGACACGGATTGGATGCCGTTGGACACGGCCGACGTGATCCCGTGCCAGATGTTCGACAGGTACGAGCTGACCGAGTTCCATACGCTCGTCCACACGCCGCTGATGGCGTTCAGGACGGTCGAGATGGTGTTGCTCACATTCTGGATGCATGTGGACACCACGCCGCTGATCGCGTTCCAGATGGTGGACGCGACGGACCTGACCGCGTTCCAGATGCTCGTCCACACGCTCTGGATCGCGTTGAGGACGGTGCCGATCGTGGTCCTGATGCCGTTGATGATCGGCATGAAGAACGCGACGATCTTGTTCCACACGTCGGTGAAGAACGTGCTGATGGCGGTCCATACGGTGGTCCAGACGGCCTTGATTCCGTCGAGGATGTTCGACAGGAACGCTTTGATGCCGTCCCATGTGGTCGTGAAGAAGTCCTTGATCGCGTCCCATGCGCCCTGCCAGTCTCCCTTGAGGAGGCTGAGGAACACGGCGATGACGGTGCGGATCGCGTTCACCGCGGTCGAGATGTAGCCGCTGATGAGCGTGAAGATCGTGGAGACGACGTTGTAGATCGCCGTCCAGATGGTGCTCCACACGGTGTTCGTGCTGTTCATCTGCTGGGTGATGAACGAGAGTATCCAGCCGAACACGGTGTTGATGCCGTTCTGGATCGCCTGCAAGGGTGCGACGATGAGCGCGCCGATGACGGTGAACACGTTGACGATGAAGTCTCGTATCCCGGTGAAGATCGTCGTGGCGGTCGTGCTGATGCCGGTCCACACGCCGGACAGGAACGTGGTGATCGACGTCCATGCGCCGGTGACGCCGCCGCTGATCGTCTGCCATAGGCCCGTGAAGAAGCCGGCGATGCCGTCCCATGCGGATTGCACGGTACCTGTGATCGTGGCCCATAGGTTGGCGAGGAATTCGCCGAGCCCGTTCCATAGGTCTTGCGCGGTGGCGACGATCGTGTTCCACGTGTCCGTGAGCCATGAGGTGAACGCGGCCCATGCCTTGCGGCCGACCTCGGTCTGGGTGAAGAACCAGACGAGCGCGGCCACGACGGCCGCGATGGCGACGGCGATAGCGCCAATGGGGTTTGCCGCTATGACGGCGTTGAACGCGCCCTGCACGGCGGTCGCCATTTTGGTGGCGGCGCTCCACG
>ENA-OPZN01000343-OPZN01000343.1-human-gut-metagenome-genome-assembly--contig:-NODE-343-length-15567-cov-3.022409_pt1 | contig 15567 bp, 20 predicted proteins | sample MGYA00242483_ERZ504503 | MGnify/ENA primary metagenome ERZ504503 (study PRJEB26092, sample SAMD00036285) | human gut metagenome | host: Homo sapiens | study: EMG produced TPA metagenomics assembly of... | reverse complement strand
GAATAAAAAGGTTATTCTGAGGAGGAGGTGACGAGGAATGGCTACTTTTGATAAAGTAAGAGATATCGTTGTTGATCAGTTAGGCGTTGAAGCTGATGAAGTTAATATCGATTCTACTTTCATCGACGATTTAGGTGCAGATTCTCTTGATATTGTTGAATTAATCATGGCTTTTGAAGAAGAATTCGGTATTGAAATTCCTGACGAAGCTGCTGAAAAAATTAAAACAGTTCAGGATGTTGTATCCTATATAGACCAAAATAAATAATTTTAGCGTTTCCTTAGAAAAGTCCCGTGGTTACTCCACGGGACTTTCTAAAGATAATAGAAGAAAAGCGGATTGGAGGAGTTATTTTTGAAACTTCCTGAATTAAAAATTGGCAATAAAATTGCAAAAGTACCTATTATTCAGGGGGGCATGGCTGTTAGATTATCAACAGCAAGACTTGCAGCTGCTGTCGCTAATGAAGGCGGCATTGGCTTGATTGCTGCATCTGGTATGCCTACTGATGAATTAAGGTATGAAATTCGCTTGGCGCGATCTTTAACGTCTGGAATTATTGGTATTAACATCATGGTTGCAGCTAGAGGTTTTAGTGAAATTGTAAAAACTGCTATCGAAGAAGGTATTGACCTTGTAGTAGCTGGTGCAGGATTTTCCCGCGATATGTTTGGTCTTGGACAAGAATCTGGTACACCAATCGTACCGATTGTTTCATCTGTTAAATTAGCGAAAATATCCCAACGTCTTGGCGCTGCTGCTATTGTGGTTGAAGGAAAAGAAGCTGGCGGACATTTAGGAACTAGTACATCTATACGTGAATTAATTCCTGATATCGCAAAAGCTGTGGATATTCCTGTTGTTGCAGCAGGCGGAGTGCTTTCCGGTCAAGACATTGTTGATCTTATAAAGATGGGCGCAAGTGGTGTACAAATGGGTTCACGCTTTGCTGCCAGTGAAGAATCCAATGCAGCTCCGGCTTTAAAAAGATTTTATTTAAAATCTAAACCGGACGACATTGTAGTTATACACAGCCCAGTAGGTCTTCCAGGACGTGCTGTAAGAAATCCATTTGCAGATAAAATAATGGTAGGCCCAGTTCCTCCAAAAGGATGTAAAGCATGTTTAAAGAGCTGTAAACATAATTTCTGTATAATTGATTCATTGATTCGTGCAGAACAGGGAGACGTAGAAAATGGTCTGGTATTTACAGGCGAATATATACACAGAATCAAAGAAATATTGCCAGTTAGAGAGATAATTTCTAGAATAAAATCGGAAGTTGCGGCAATAGATTAAATGAGAGGTGTTTGTTTTGACAAATAGAGTAGTTATTACTGGTTTAGGAGCAATTTCCCCTATTGGTATTGGTAAAGATGCTTTTTGGCAAGGTCTTCTTGCAGGTAAAAGCGGTATAGATAAAATTACACATTTTGACGCTAGTGATTTTAAAGCTCAGATTGCAGCAGAAGTAAAAGATTTTAATGCTGCTGATTTTATCGATAGAAAAGAAGCAAAACGCATGGATAGATATACTCAATTTGCTATTGCAGCAACTAAACTTGCGTTTGAAGATGCAAATATGGATTTATCTAAAGAAGATAAAGAACGTATTGGCGTATTTATTGGTAGTGGTATTGGTGGTATTGAAACATTACATGATCAATACAATACTATATTCACTAAAGGTCCAGGCCGTGTAAGTCCTTTCTGCGTGCCTATGATGATTAGTAATATGGCAGCAGGCATGACTTCTATTACATTTGGTCTTCAAGGCCCTAGCGTTTGTCCTGTAACAGCTTGTGCAACTGGTACAAATGCTATTGGTGATGCTATGCGTGTTATTCAGCGCGGTGAAGCAGATGTAATGGTTGCTGGTGGTACAGAAGCTTGTATTTCTCCACTTCCAGTAGCAGGTTTTGCTTCTATGAAAGCTCTTTGCACAGATATGAACGACAATCCACAAAAAGCTTCTCGTCCATTTGATAAAAACCGTAGTGGTTTTATCATGGGTGAAGGTGCTGGTATTGTTATTTTAGAAAGCTATGAACATGCAGTAGCTCGTGGTGCTGAAATTTATGCTGAGCTCGCAGGTTATGCTTCAACTTCTGATGCTTATCATATGACTAGCCCAGATCCAGAAGCAAAACAGTCTGCTCGTTGCTTCACAAATGTAGTAAAAGATGCAGGTCTTGAATTAACAGATATTGATTATATCAATGCTCATGGCACATCTACTCCATTGAATGAAAGAACTGAAACAGCAGCTATTAAACGTGCTTTTGGTGATCATGCGTATAAATTATCTATCAGCTCTATTAAATCCATGATAGGACATCTTCTCGGTGCTGCTGGTGGTATTGAATGTATTGCTACAGCTTTAGCTGTTAAGCATGATATTATGCCTGCTACAATCAACTATGAAACTCCAGATGAAGAATTAGATTTGGATTATGTACCAAATGTTGCTAGAGAAAGAGTTATCAATGCAGCTATTTCTGATTCTTTAGGTTTTGGCGGTCATAATGCAGCTATTTTATTGAAAAAACTTAAGTAAATCAGGTTTTATAAATGAATTTATCAGAAAAACGCAAACAAAATTAGGGGAATTAGTCGTTAGATTAGGTGTTAAGTTCAATGATTTAAATTTATTAAATCAAGCTTTGACACATACCTCGTATGCTAATGAGGCTAAAGACCATAGTCTTCATAATGAGCGTTTGGAGTTTTTAGGTGATGCTGTTTTAGAATTAGCTTCTAGCACATATTTATTTAAAACTTTTACGCAAATGCCTGAAGGTGAAATGACAAAAGCTCGTGCCTCTGTTGTTTGTGAGACAAGTTTAGCGAAACTTGCTATGAATTTAAATGTTGGGCAATATTTGTTATTGGGTAAAGGCGAACGCTTAACTGGTGGAGAACATAGACCATCAATTTTAGCAGATGCTTTTGAGTCAATTATTGGAGCTATTTATTTAGACCAAGGTTGGCAGACTGCCTACGAATATGTGCTTGATAAATTAAATGAAGAATTTATTGCTGTAAAATATGGATATAATTTAAAAGATTATAAGACTATTTTGCAAGAAGTAGTGCAGGCAAAAGGACAACATGTTGAGTACAAATTATTGGCAGAAACAGGTCCAGACCATGCAAAAACTTTTGAATTTGCTGTAGTTGTTGATAAAAAAATTGATGGCAAAGGGAAAGGCACTACTAAAAAAGAAGCTGAACAACATGCAGCTTATGAAGCATTAAAAAAATATGGTATAGAGAAATAAAAAAAGGTTAAGACAGATGATGAGATATACTCATTTGTCTTAACCTTTTTTACTTGATGGTAAATATTTTATTTTGAAGAAGATGAAAAATTTTTTTCAATTTTAGATAATAATTCTAATAATAAAATATTTTCTTCTTTAGTTAAGCTTTTTCTACATCGGAAATTACAGAAATATCCACTTCGTTTAAAGTATCAATAAGCTCGATACCTTTATTCGTTGTAGATAAAAAAAACGCTCTTTTATCGTTAGGATTAGTAGCTCTTTTAATTAATGCTTTTTTTGTTCTAATTTGTCGACAAGAACTTTTACATTATTAGGGTCTTTTTGGATAATATCAGCTAATTTTTTCTGGGATATATTTTTATTGATGTGAATTTGATTTAATACCACCCATTGCTCTGGAGTAATATTATATGGGGAAAATTTATGTGTCAAATTTTGATGAATTTTTCTAGCTATGGTACAAATTGTATATCCTAAAGATTTTTCGAGAAACATTAAAATAACACCTCAAGTTTTAAATATATTTTATTGTAACATAAAAATATAAAGGTGAAGATAGATAAAAGGAGTCTAAGATATTTTAGAACTCCTTTTTAATATTTAGATATTTATTTTATAGAATTAGCGATAGCTCTATCTATTTCTAAAGATAAGTTATTGAGATAATTATCAATGCCTTTTTGACCTAGATAAAATGGATTATTTTCTATGGAAGTAGAATTTACTACATTATTTAATTTAGCATAACCGTTATCAGCAAATAAATGGGCAGTAGTTTCAACAACTACATTATTATCATGACAATATTGAGCAAAATGTTCTAGGGAAGATTTATATTGGACTTTGTTTCCATAGATTTAGGAATACCTGTGCCACCCCATTGAGCAGCCATATAAGTTTTACCTTGAGTTTTTACAGGGAAGATAAAAGAAACACAACCAGGAGAATGACCAGGAGTGGATACGACAGTAACAGTAGTATCACCTAAGGTAATTTGTTGTCCATCTGTTAAAATTCATCTACAGTACATTTTGGTGAACGAGAACCATTTGCTCCATCAAAAGTATTATTCATATAATAAAAATCAGTATTGCTCATAAAGATTTTAGCATTATATTTATCTTTTAAATATTGTGCTCCACCATAGTGGTCACCGTGACCATGAGATATTAAGATATATTTTAAATCTTGTGGATTTAATCCTAATTTTTTCATGCCATCAATGATTAATTGGGCGTCGTTATTATCCCACATTGAATCTATGAGTATGATTCCATCAGAAGTTTGCAATGCCCAAACTACAACGCTTTTGTGCCTATACAATAAAGATTGTCAAAAACCTTTGTAGGTGTTAGAGGAGTATTATCAAATAATTCACTAGGTAAATTAGGTGGTGGGGCTGTTTGCGATTTATCTTGTGCATAAGTAACATTAGATAATAAAATATAACAGCAAAAGAGTGTAAATAAAATATTTTTTGCTTTGGCAATATAATGCATAGAAAATCCTCCTTTATAATAGTACGTATACGTATAAAATTATATTAGTATGTATACGTACTATTGTCAAATAATAATTTTATTTATTTAATAATTTTATTGACATTATTAGTTTAAATATGATAGAATTTCAAGATGTAAGCCTTAAGAAATTAAGGTTTCCCAACCGCACAAAAAGGTTTATAAATAGTCTTTGACTAACCGTAATTGGCGAGTATTAATTAAGGTAGGTGTAATTGAATGTACGCTATTTTCCAGACAGGCGGAAAACAGTATCGTGTTTCCGAAGGTGACGTTATCACTGTTGAAAAAATCGCAGCTAATGAAGGCGATGTTGTAACTTTTGATCAGGTTTTAACTGTTGTTAATGATGCAGATGTTAAAGTTGGTACTCCAGTTGTTGAAGGTGCTAAAATCACTGCAAAAGTTGAAAAACAAGATAAAGCTAGAAAAAATCTTAGTTTTCAAATACAAAGCTAAATCCAACTATCGTCGTCGTCAGGGTCATCGTCAGCCTTTCACTAAATTAACTATTGAAAAAATCGAAGCATAATGATAAAAATATCTGTAATGCGTCAAGATGATGATAAAGTCATCGGTCTTTTAGTAGAAGGACATGCAGGAGCAGGCGCATATGGTCAAGATATTGTATGTGCTGGGATTTCTGCATTGGCTCAGTCAGTTATTTTAGGTTTGGCAAAACATTTACATCGTGAAATAAATTATGATGTAAAGCCCGGATATTTAAGTGTGGCTCTGAAAGATAAAGCTGATGATTTAACAGAAGCTGTCTTTGCTGTAGCTGTACTTGGTTTTGCGGAAATAGAGAAATCTAATCCAAAAAAAAAAACGTTTCTGTTCTAAATATCAGGAGGTGAATTTGAATGTTCAATTTTGATTTACAGCTTTTCGCTCATAAAAAAGGTGTTAGTAGTACTCGTAACGGTCGTGATAGCGAATCTAAGCGTCTTGGCGTTAAAGAACATGCTGGTACTATCGTTACTGCAGGTAGCATTTTAGTTCGTCAGAGAGGTACTCATTTCCATCCAGGTGCTAACGTAGGCATCGGTAAAGATGATACTTTATTCGCTAAAATTGCTGGTCGTGTTGCTTTCGAACGTAAAGGTCGTTACAACCGTCAAATCAGTGTATATGCTGAATAATTAAGAGATAAAGTCGTAGCCTTTTATTAAAAGGTTACGGCTTTTTTGTTTTATAATGATAAATTTTATTAGATTTTCTATTTTACATTATTGGCGAAGTTTAAATAAAATAAATATTATTTTATCCTTGTTATAATAATTTATTAAGCTATAAAGATAGAATAATCAGCATAAAAAGTTGTTTTATTAGTAAAAATATGTAAATATGTAAACTTTTTTCTTGACTATGTAATAGATAAGTTGTACAATGAATACACTATCAATTAGGGAGATGTAATTATGGTTAAATTTGTTGAAACAAAAACATTAAAAGAAAAAGTTGATGTTTCCACTATTGGTTTTGGAACACATTTTACAGATTATATGTTTGAAATGACTTATGATGAAGGTCAAGGCTGGCATGATGCTCAGATTGTACCTTACGAAGAAATAAAAGTTAGCCCAGCAAATGCAACACTTCATTATGGTCAGGCTATTTTTGAAGGTATGAAAGCTTTCCGTCAGGGCAAAGATGTAGTTATTTTCCGTACTAAAGACCATTTAAATCGTTTAAATAATTCAGCTCGTATTCTTGATATTCCACCAATTGATGTTGATTTAGTATATGATGCTCTTCATCAATTAATCACTATTGAAAAAGATTGGGTACCAAATAAAAAAGGTCAGAGCCTTTATATTCGTCCATTCATCTTTGCAGATGACCCATTCTTAGGTGTTAGCGTATCTAAAAGATATAAATTCTATATCATTCTTTCTCCAGTAGCTGCTTACTATGCACATGGATTTGCTCCAGTAAAAATCATGGTAGAAGATACATATGTTCGTGCAACAAAAGGTGGTTTAGGTGAAGCAAAAACTCCAGCTAACTATGCAGCAAGCCTCCATGCAGGTCTTGAAGCTCACAAAAATGGTTATGACCAAGTATTGTGGTTAGATGGTGTACATCGTAAATACATCGGCGAAGTTGGTTCTATGAACATTTTATTCAAAATTGATGGTAAAATCGTAACTCCTGCTTTAGATGGTACTATTTTAAATGGTATCACAAGAAGAACTGTTCTTGCTGTAGCTAAAGAATGGGGCATGGAAGTAGAAGAACGTCCTATTACTATTGATGAATTAGTAGAAGACTACGAAAATGGTAAATTAGAAGAAGTATTCGGTTCTGGTACAGCAGCTGTAATTTCCCCTGTTGGTGTACTCGGCTATAAAGATAAAGTAATGACTATCAATGATGGTAAAATTGGACCATTTGCTCAAAAATGTTCAATTATATCACAGGACTTCAAAGCGGTGAAGAAAAAGATATTCATGGCTTCATTGATAAAGTAACAACTGTAGATTAATTTAATTAAGAATATAAGAGAAAGCTCTCGAGAGATTATTTTTCGGGAGCTTTTTGTTTTAATTTGTTAGATAATACTTTAGTTGAAAGCTTTTTTGAGAAAATGTTATAATAATCATAATAAAAACTTTGTAACATAAGTATATTTTTGCTAAAATATATATATTTGAAACTAACAGAGATAAAAGGAGGGTTTTTAGTGCCTGTAAAAATAACTATGGAGGATTTAAAGCAAAAATTAGCGGGTCCTCAATATAAATTAACTCCTCAAAGAAAAATAGTATTGCAGATTTTTTTAGATAGACCTAGTCAGCACTTAAGTGCAGAAGATGTGCATTTTATCTTAAAAGAACAAAAATGCGAAATTGGTTTAGCTACAGTATATCGTAGCTTAGAATTATTAAGTGACTTAAATATTTTAAACTATCTTGATTTTGGTGATGGTTGCCGTCGTTATGAATTAAATGATGCAAGTCCTAATGAACATCAACACCATCATTTAATTTGTATAGAATGTGGCAAAGTCTTAGAATTCACAGATGACCTTTTGGGTAATCTCGAAGAAAAAAATAGAAGATACATGCAAATTCAAAATTGTAGATCATCAGTTAAAATTCTTTGGTTATTGTGAAGATTGTCAGAAAAAGCGTGAAATGAAATCGTGAAAATAAAAACATTTTATTTAAATAGTACAAAAGAAATTATTGTAAAGATAGTAAAAGAGATTTTAGTATTATTTAAAGTAGAAATAAATGATGCAGATGATACTATTTTGATTACGATGAATTGAAAATAGAGAATATATATGATGATGTGGCTTTAAATGGTGTAAAAACAGTCTTGACTTTGCGTAAAGATGAAAAATTATGGACTTATACAAGACAAAGCTTTTTACATGATGATGAAAGTGTAAAAGCAGGGACTAATCGTTTAATTAAATTAAATTTATATCATATCTTTTGCGAAGATTTACAAGCTAAAAAAGCTCCTTGGGGAATACTTCATGGAGTTAGACCAACAAAAATCGTACACCGTTTAATGGAGCAAGGATTAGACCGTCAAGGTGTGATAGGACGTTTACAAGGTGATTATGAGGTACAAATAGATAAAGCAAATCTAATAACAGATATTGCTTATTTACAATTACCTTTTTTGACAAAAGCAAATGACCCAAAACTCATCAGTGTTTATGTGGGAATTCCATTTTGCCCATCACGTTGTTTATACTGCTCTTTTCCTTCAAGTATATTGCCAAGTAGCGAGATGATTCGCAAAATATTTGCAGACTTTAAATTATGAAATTACTAAAATTAAAGCTTTAATAGAACAATATGATTTTAAAGTACAAAGTATTTATGTAGGTGGAGGCACTCCTACAAGTTTAAATGAAAATGATTTTGATGATTTATTATCTTTAGTAGCTAAATCATTTAAAGGCGATTATGTTGAAGAGTTCACTGTGGAAGCAGGCAGACCTGATTCTTTAAGTCTTGAAAAAAGCAAAATCCATAGTAAAAATATGGTGCAGATAGAGTTAGTGTAAATCCACAGACAATGCAAGATAGAACATTATCTTTAATTGGTAGAAAACATACTTCAGCAGATATTTTGCGTGCATTTAAACAAGTGCGTCAAGCTGGTATAAAACATGTGAATACTGATTTAATCATTGGGCTTCCTGGTGAAGATATAAAAGATGCTCAAGATACGATTAATAAAGTAATTGATTTAGCTCCAGATGATATAACTTTGCATGCTTTAGCATTAAAAAAGGTTCAGAATTAAAGCTTATAAGAGATAATATTGTCTTGCCTGATGATGAAACAGTTCAAGCTATGGCTAAGATAATGACAACTGCTATTGATGAATATGGTTTAATTCCATATTATATTTATCGTCAAGGTTATATGAGTGGTCAATTAGAAAATGTAGGTTATAGCAAAAAGGGTCAAGAAGGCATTTATAATATTCAAATAATGGGTGAACGCCAGACTATTTTAGGTGTTGGCGGTGCAGCAACTAGTAAGATTACTTATCCAGGTAAGAGATTACAAACATCATTTAATGCAAAAGATTTATATACTTATTTAAATAGTATAGATAAATATATTGAACGCCGAGCAATGCTTTTAAAAGAAGCTTATGGCGATTAAAAATATGTAGAGGTGATATTTTATATGTTGACAAAAGCTCCTCGTGGAACGAAAGACATACTTCCAGATAAAGTAGGAAATTGGTTATATCTTGAAAATTTAATTAGAAATTATGCGGTCAATATGGTTACCGTGAAATCAGAACACCTATTTTTGAGCATACTGAATTATTCCAACGTGGTATTGGTGAAACTACTGATGTTGTAGAAAAAAGAAATGTATACTTTCACAGATAGAGGTAATAGAAGTATTACTCTTCGTCCTGAAAATACAGCAGCAGCAGTACGCTCTTACTTAGAAAAATAAATTATATGCAGATACAAATTTATGCAAATTATTCTACATCGGTTCAATGTTTAGATATGACCGCCCACAAGCTGGTCGTTATCGTGAATTCCATCAGTTTGGTGTAGAAGCTTTAGGTGAAGCAAATCCAGCAGTTGATGCTGAAATCATTTCTTTAGCTGTACAGTTCCTAAAAGATTTAGGGCTTAAAGATATAAAATTATTATTAAACTCTGTAGGTTGTCCAAAATGTAGACCTGTATATCGTCAAAGATTACAAGAATTTTTTCAAACCTGTAATTGATGAGATGTGTGATGATTGTAAATCTCGTTATGATAGAAATCCAATGCGTCTTTTAGATTGCAAAAATGAAAAATGTAAAGAATTGGCGCAAGACGCTCCTGCTATTACTGATTGTCTTTGCGATGAATGTAATGATCATTTCCATAAAGTACAAGAATTCTTAACAGCTGCTGGTATAGAATTTGAATTAGACCCAGGTCTTGTACGTGGTCTTGATTATTATACTAAGACTGCATTTGAATTAAAATATGTACCACTTGGTGCTCAATCTGCCGTTTTAGGTGGTGGACGCTATGATGGTCTTATTGAAGAATGTGGCGGTAAATCTACACCTGCTGTAGGTTTTGCTACAGGTCTTGAAAGAGTATTGCTCGCTCTTGAAATGCAGAATTTATTACCTGAAACTAATTATGATACAGATGTATTTATTGTAGCTTTAGGTGATACTGTACAGGCAAAAGCCTTTGAAATTTTAGCTAATTTGCGTAGAGGTGGATTTAAAGCTGCTATGGACTTTGCAGGACGTAGCATGAAAGCTCAAATGAAACAAGCAAATAAAGCTAATGCAAAATTCACTATTATCTTAGGTGAAGATGAATTGCAAGCAAATTCTGTTGTACTTAAAAATATGAATGAAAGTACACAAGAAACAATCTCTATAGATGAATTGCTTAATAAACTCACTACATTAACAAAATAATTATTGAGGTGGAATTAGTAAAATGGAAACAATGGAAGGTATGAAAAGAACTCACCATTGTGGTGAACTTCGTGCCACAAACGAAGGTCAAGAAGTAGTATTATGCGGTTGGGTATCTCACCGTCGTGACCATGGTGGACTTATTTTTATTGATTTACGTGATAGAAGTGGCCTTGTTCAGCTCGTTTTTGCTGAAGATAAAATTGGTGCAGACCAATTTCCAAAAGCAGAATCCCTTCGTTCTGAATTCGTAGTAGCTGTACGTGGTAAAGTTTCTTTACGTGATAAAGAAACAATAAATCCAAATATGGAAACTGGCGAAATTGAAATTTATGCTGAAGAATTACGTATTTTAAATAAAGCATTAACTCCTCCATTCTATATTCAAGATGGTATTGATGTTGATGAAAACGTTCGTTTAAATATCGTTATTTAGACCTTCGCCGTCCTGAAATGCAGAAAAATATCATGCTTCGTCATCGCGTTACAAAATTAATGCGTGATTACTTTGATGAACATGGTTTCTTAGAAATTGAAACACCAATGCTTACAAAGAGTACTCCAGAAGGTGCACGTGACTATTTAGTTCCTAGCCGTGTAAATCCTGGTAAATTCTATGCATTACCACAATCTCCACAGATTTTCAAACAGTTATTAATGGTAGCTGGCTATGAAAAATATTTCCAAATCGTACGTTGCTTCCGTGATGAAGACTTACGTGCTGACCGTCAGCCAGAATTCACTCAGCTCGATATTGAGATGTCCTTCGTTGACCAAGATTATATCTTAAATTTAATGGAAGGTTTAGTATCTGGCTTATTTGAAAAAACTATCGGTGAAAAAGTACAGACTCCATTCTTACGTATGACTTGGGACGAAGCTATGGAAAGATATGGTTCTGATAAACCAGATATCCGTTTTGGTATGGAACTCATGGATATTTCCGAATACGTTAAAGGCTCTGACTTTAAAGTATTTAAATCTGTACTTGATAATGGCGGACAGGTTAAAGTTATCAAAGTTGATGGCTATGCAAATATTCCTCGCCGTGAACTTGATGGTCTTGTAGAATATGCTCAAAGATATGGTGCAAAAGGTTTAGCATGGATTCAGTACACTGAAACAGAAATCAAATCTCCATTCAAAAAATTCTACAGTGAAGAAACATTCCAGAAAATTAAAGAAGCAACTAATGCTCAAGCAGGCGATTTATTACTCGTAGTTGCAGATAAACCACTTGTAGTAGCTCAAGCTCTTGGCGAATTACGTCTTGAAATGGGCCGTCGTCGTGGTCTTATTAACGAAAACGAATATAAATTCCTTTGGGTTGTTGACTTCCCTATGTTTGAATATGATGAAGAAAACAAACGTTGGAAAGCTATGCATCATCCATTCACAGCACCACGTGATGAAGATGTACAATATCTCACAACTGACCCAGGTCGCGTAAAAGCAAAAGCATATGATATGGTATTAAATGGCGTAGAAATCGGTGGCGGTAGCCTTCGTATTTACAACAGCGATACTCAAGAAAAAGTATTTGAAGCAATCGGCTTAACTCCAGAACAAGCTCATGAAAAATTCGGCTTTATGCTTGATGCCTTCAAATATGGCACTCCTCCACATGGTGGACTTGCATTTGGTCTTGACCGTATGGTTATGCTCATGGCTAAACGTAATTCTATTCGTGACGTTATTCCATTCCCTAAAACTCAAAGTGCTGGTTGCTTGATGACACAAGCTCCTTCTGAAGTTGATGCAAAACAGTTACGTGAACTTTCTATTCGTACTGCTGTAGCTCCTAAGAAAAAAGCTGAAAACTAATTAGATAAATTAAAAAGAATGAATAATTTTAGCGATTAGCGAATTATTTATGATTAAAGAACAGACAATTTTGGTCTGTTCTTTTTTCTTTATTATAGTATTTTTATTATGAAATGATAGGAGGGTTTTTAATGTTAAATCATGCTATGCGTTATGTAATAATTATTATTGGGTGTTTACTGGCTGCCGCTGCTTATAATTTATTTTTAATACCGATGAATTTTTTATCTGGTGGGTTAGCAGGGATTGCCTTTATCTTGTATTATTTATTTAATTTGCCGATTGGGATAATGAACTTTTTGTTAAATATTCCTATTTTATATATAGCTTATCGTTATTTTGGCAGATTTGTATTTTTTTCGATACAATTTTAGGTCACGATTTTATTTTCTGTTGCTTTGGATTTAACAGCTTTTTTAAATGCTTATCCACCATTATCAGAGCCGATGTTATGTGCTATTGTAGGAGGCGTTATCTCAGGTATTGGTTTTGGCTTGATTTTTCGCAGTAATTGTAATACAGGCGGTGTAGATGTAATAGCAGCACTGATTAAAAAATTATATTCATATATGTCGGAACGATGGTATTTGTTTTAGACTGTTTGATTATTTTATCTAGTTGTATGGTTATTTGATTATAATATTGCAGTATACACTTTTATTTGTATGTATTTAGGTGGTGTACTCACCAATAAGATGATTGATGGTTTTAATATGCGAAAATCCATCATGATAATTACAGAAAAACCAGAAGCGATAGCAGATGCGATTATGATTGAATTAGATAGAGGAGTTACTTTTCTTTATGGACAGGGTGCATATACTAAAAATAATCGTAAAGTTATTTATGTAGTGATTACTATGCGACAGGTGAGTAGAATAAAAGAGCTAACTTTGGATATAGACAAAAATGCTTTCTTTATTATTTCTGATGCAAGAGAAGTAACAGGAGAAGGCTTTTCACATCACTGATAATTTTAGATAAAGAAAATAGCCATAACTCTAAGGGTTAAAGAGTTATGGCTTTTATATAAATGACAATAAGAGGAGTCATTGGGATAGGTAAGAGTTTAATATTTTATTTTAAAACTATTTGATAAACAAGATTGCGTACATCTTCAAGACCATTTTGAGCCATGAGATTATGCAAATACATGAAGGAAACTTGTGCACCAATATAATTTCTAAAATCATTGAATAATTTACCATTTAAATCTTTATCAGAGAAATTGTAATCAGTTTTAGCAATTTCTTTGAGATAAATTACTGTGTTTTTAGCAACAATACCACTCAATACCCAGTCATGGTCGCCTAAGTGGACAATATAACCTTCTTGATGTTGTGGTGTAGGTAATTTATCTCCAGATTTATCAAGTAAACCATATTTTACAGGATTTTTTTGAGCAATAATACTTGCTGCTTTAATCCAGTTAACTACACTTTCTTCATCTTTATCACTGCCAGGGTGATTATGAGCACAAGCTTGAGCGACAATTTCTTCAGCAGGTAAGTTGCGATAAATAGCTTCAACAAGCCCTAAAATATGGTGTGCTCCTGTACCTGCAATGGAATATTCAGGAAGACAAGTTCCATCTTCATTCCACTGGAATACCCATGGTTTAGCTAAATCATGTAAAGCTTGAGCAGAAAGTACAATATCAGTATTTACAGCATAACCAAAGATTAATTTATAAGTATTGACTACGCCTTCAGAAATAGATAAATTGGCTGCTGTATGAGTTGGAAGTCCTCCAGGATAAGAATGATGGCTAGCATAGCCACTGCCTGGAGCAGAAATGAAATCTTGTGGATTTTTATTAGATTTTAGTGGTGGAAATAATTGTTCTGGGCTGATGATGGAAGCATCAATCAAGCCTTTATTAGCAAGTTCATTGTAAATATTAGTTACATCTGTAGAAGATGTGTATAATTGCATAAATTTAGGACGTGTATCTTTGATTAAATCTAATGTTTGTTGACGAAGTTTATTATCTGTTATTTTTTCCACACTAGAGATTATGTAATCATAAGCATTATTGACGAGCTGTGAGTTAAGTGGTGCTTTTGTAGCTGGTGGTAAATCAGATAATTTAATTGGATTTATTTTAAAGCTAGAAGGTGTTATTTTTGAGCGAAAGCTTTATGATTTAAACCTGTTAAATCGAAAAGTGCAGCTCCGGCTAAAGCACCAGCACCTAATTTAAAAAAACTACGACGAGACAAATTTTGCATATATCAACATTCCAATCTGCTAACGGTTGAGCAATATTTTTAAGTTGATTTTAGTATATATAGTGAATGTATAATTTTAATTTAGCTTTAGCTAAATCTAGGTAAATAATTTGCAAAAAATAGATAAAAAAGCATTAAGAATATAAAATATATATCTTAATGCTGTTTAAATTATTCAATAGTATTTAAAAGGATTTGATGATTATTATAAATCAAGCTTTCTGGATTATTTCCTTGTAAAATGCGGAAAAGTTCTGCTGGAATGTATAATTTGTCATTGATGAGCAGTGGCCCAGAACCAAGGGAGATAGGTGCAGTCATGCCAAGGGCAATAGTGCTTTGAGCAGTGTTATTAAATCTTGACCAATTTTACAGTAGATTGCATATTTTTACTGTTAATAGTAGCTGTTTGTTCGTCGCTATCCCAAGATATAGTGAAACCTAAATTTTTGCAGACATCACGAGCTGGCACTAATGTACAATCATTAATTATAATAGGGTAAGAATTGATTTTAGTACCATTGACGATTATTTCATCTTGTTGGGTTTGTGTACTTTCTTGATTAGTAGAAGTGGCTTCTACAGGTAGAATATAGGTAAATACGGCTAAAGAAAAAAAAGATAGAAGTAATAAGCGAGAAATTAATTTCATTAAATCACCTTCTGATTTTTGTAGATTGTAAAATTTATTTTAGATTGGAGATAAATTGTTAATACATCTTAAATACATATTAGAGCATAATTGAGTAATTAAATATACAAAAAATTAAAATAA
>ENA-OPZN01000342-OPZN01000342.1-human-gut-metagenome-genome-assembly--contig:-NODE-342-length-15578-cov-2.216879_pt1 | contig 15578 bp, 17 predicted proteins | sample MGYA00242483_ERZ504503 | MGnify/ENA primary metagenome ERZ504503 (study PRJEB26092, sample SAMD00036285) | human gut metagenome | host: Homo sapiens | study: EMG produced TPA metagenomics assembly of... | reverse complement strand
ATTATTTTCCGGATGATTTTTTTGATTTTGATTGACGAATCCCATGTAACGATTCCACAATTGCGGGCCATGTATAATGGCGACCGGGCTCGTAAGGAAAACTTAATCGAGTATGGCTTCCGTTTGCCTTCCGCTTTGGATAACCGCCCTTGAAGTTTGAAGAATTCCAAGAGCGAATTAATCAGATTGTATACGTATCGGCTACACCGGGCCCGTATGAAATGGAAGTGCAGACCAATATTGCGGAGCAGATTATTCGTCCTACCGGTTTATTGGATCCGCTTATTGAAGTGCGTCCCATTAAAGGGCAAATGGATGATTTGTTAGGCGAAATTAAAGTGCGGGCCGCTAAGAATGAGCGTGTCCTCGTAACGACATTGACGAAGAAAATGGCGGAAGATTTGACGGAGTTTCTCAAAGAAGTGGGCATTCGTGTGCGCTACTTACATTCCGATATTGCCACCATTGAGCGTGCCGATATTATTCGTGACCTGCGGGCCGGTGTTTTTGATGTGTTGGTGGGTATTAACTTACTTCGTGAAGGTCTGGATATGCCGGAAGTTTCCTTGGTGGCTATTCTTGATGCGGATAAGGAAGGGTTCCTCCGCAGTGATACCTCTTTGATTCAGACTATCGGTCGTGCGGCGCGTAATGAAAATGGTCGTGTTATTATGTATGCGGACCGTATTACAGGTTCTATGGATCGGGCAATCACTGAAACGGAACGCCGTCGTGAAGTACAGAACGCCTACAATAAGAAACACAATATTACGCCAAAATCGATTCATAAAGAAGTTAAAGAATTGATTGAATTGACTAAATTGGAAGAAGAAGAGGCCGGTAGTAAAGCCGGTAGTGCTAAGCGCACCGGTCGCGGTAAAAATGATGGCTACGATGACGGCGCAGCGGCTGTTGCTTCCGCTAAAAAAGGGCGCACTGCCAAAACAGGCGCTAAAGCGGGTAATAAAGGCGGCGCCAAAACGTCAGGCAAGGCTAAAGGGGTACAAGCTGTGGCTGATGGCACCGCTACTTATGAAGCGGCACCGGAATTAACCGTGGAAGATGTATTTAACAAGATTGAAGAAACTACGCGTCTCATGAAGGCGGCCGCTAAACAGCTTGAATTCGAAAAAGCAGCCGAACTTCGTGATGAACTCGGTATTTTAAGGCAGCAATTGTCTGACTTACAGGATGTACGTCGTAAAAAATAGGAACTTATGGGCAAGGCATTCTGTCTTGCCTATTTGTCCGTTAATTTGATAATCGGGAGGTTATCGTGAAAGAACAAATTATAGTAAAAGGGGCGCGTCAGCATAACCTTAAGAATATAGATGTGGCCTTGCCACGGGACAAGTTTATTGTCATTACCGGGCTTAGCGGCTCCGGTAAATCGTCGCTCGCTTTCGATACGATTTATGCGGAAGGGCAGCGACGCTATGTAGAATCCTTGTCGGCCTATGCGCGTCAATTTTTGGGCCAAATGGATAAACCGGATGTGGATTATATTGAAGGTTTGTCACCGGCCATCTCTATCGATCAGAAAACAACCAGTCGCAACCCTCGATCTACGGTGGGGACAGTGACGGAAATATATGACTATTTACGCTTATTGTTTGCTCGTGTGGGCCATGCCTTTTGTCCGCAGTGCGGTAAGCCAATTACGCAGCAATCTATCGAGCAGATGGCCGATGACGTAATGACCTTGCCGGAACGCACTAAATTGCTCATTATGGCGCCTATATTGCGCGGCAAAAAAGGGGAACATAAGCAATTATTGGAACGTCTTCGCAAAGAAGGGTTTGCCCGTGTCCGCATAGATGGTGATATTCGCACCTTGGACGAAGATATTGAATTGGCAAAGACTAAAAAGCATGATATAGAAATCGTGATTGACCGTTTGGTAGTGAAAGAAGGCATTGAGAGCCGTTTATCAGACTCCATGGAAACAGCTGCCAAATGGGGCGAAGGCATTGTGGTGGTGCAGGAAGTGGATGGACCGTCACATATGTACAGCCAGCATTTTGCCTGTCCCGATTGCCATATTTCTTTACCGGCTATCGAGCCGCGCATGTTCTCCTTCAATAGCCCGTTCGGTGCTTGTCCGGCCTGCTTGGGTATCGGCAGCACCATGGAAGTGACGAAGAGCGGGGTAATTCCGGATGGCGATGTGTCTTTTGCGGACGGCGCCGTATTGCCTTTAAGTTCCAATCCGAATGCATGGTTTATGCGTCAATTGGAAGGTTTATTGAAGGCTCATGGCTATGATTTATCGGCTACGTATAATGAACTACCGAAGAAATTACAACAAATGGTGATGAACGGCAGTACCGATAAAGTAACCTTCGAGTATGAAAATATGCGCGGTGAAGTAAAGACGTTCCACACGGAGTACGAAGGTATTTTGCCTATGGTAAAACGTCGTCACAGCGAAGCTTCTACCGACTCTATGCGTGAAGCCTTTGAAGAATTCATGTCCATCAAACCATGTAAAACTTGCGGCGGTGCCCGCTTAAAACCGGAAGCCTTAGCCGTGCGCGTAGGCGATAAAAACATCAACGAAGTGACGCAGCTCACCATCAGTGATGCGGTGAACTTCTTTGATACCGTGCCGCTTACGGAGCGCGAACAGTTTATCGGTAACCAGATTTTAAAAGAAATCAAAGCACGCCTCATGTTCCTCAATAATGTGGGTCTCGATTATCTCACCATGAATCGTAATGCCGGAACTTTGTCGGGCGGTGAAGCTCAGCGTATTCGCTTGGCTACCCAAATCGGTTCAGGCTTGGTAGGCGTTTTATACATTCTCGACGAACCGTCTATTGGTCTCCATCAACGCGATAATGATCGCTTAATCGGGACTTTGAAGGGTCTTCGTGACCTCGGTAATACCTTATTGGTCGTGGAACATGATGAAGACACCATGTTAGCGGCCGACTATTTGGTAGATATCGGACCGGGCGCCGGTGAGCACGGAGGGGAGATCATCGCCCAAGGGACGGCTCAGGAAGTAATGGCCAATGAAAACTCCATTACAGGGCAGTATCTGAGCGGTCGTAAATTTATACCGTTGCCGGAAACCAGACGCAAGTCCAACGGCAATGTGTTGGAAATTCGCGGTGCCTCGGAAAATAACTTAAAGAATATTAATGTAAAATTCCCACTTGGCGTTTTCACGGTGGTAACCGGTGTGAGCGGCTCCGGTAAATCCACCTTAATTAATGAGATTCTCTACAAGGGCATGGCGAATCATTTATATCGTTCCTATCACAAGGTAGGGGCTCATAAAGAGATTCGCGGCACTGAAAATATCGATAAAATCATCAATATTGACCAGAGTCCGATCGGACGTACGCCGCGTTCCAATCCGGCCACTTATACGGGTGTATTCGATTCCATTCGTGAATTGTACAGTCAAACGCCGGAAGCTAAAATGCGGGGCTATAAGCAGGGGCGTTTCAGCTTTACGTCCGTGGCGGTCGCTGCGAAGCTTGTCGCGGTGACGGTATCATCAAAATTGAAATGCATTTCTTACCGGACGTGTATGTGCCTTGTGAAGTCTGCAAAGGAGCTCGTTATAATCGGGAAACTTTGGAAGTTAAATATAAAGGTAAATCCATTGCCGATGTATTGGATATGGTGGTGGATGAGGCAGTTGAGTTTTTAAATCCATTCCGAAAATCCATCGCAAGCTTGAAAACGTTACAACAGGTAGGTTTGGGGTATATTCGTTTGGGCCAGCCGGCGACAACCTTGTCCGGTGGTGAAGCACAGCGTGTAAAACTGGCTACCGAATTGGCTCGTCGCAGTACGGGTAAGACTTTATATATCCTGGACGAACCGACAACGGGCTTGCATGCGGAAGATATTCGCAAGCTGCTCGATGTGTTACAAAAATTAGTTGACGCCGGCGATACAGTAGTCGTTATCGAGCATAATTTGGACGTTATTAAAACGGCGGACCATATTATCGACTTAGGTCCTGAAGGGGGCGTACGCGGCGGTACCATTGTCGGTACGGGCACGCCGGAACAAATCGCCAAAATGGAAGGCAGTTATACCGGAAAGTTCTTGGGGCCTGTTTTGGCAAAAACAAAACGATTTATGGATGAAGCTAAGAAAGCAGGTCAATAATGGTTACGGAAGAAGTATTGGAGAAAATCAGCCATTTGCCGACCACGCCGGGCGTATATTTATGGCGGGACCAATATAAACGTATCATTTATGTGGGCAAAGCCATAAATCTGCGCAATCGCGTCCGTTCCTATGTGCGCAATGATATCAATCGGGCTCCAAAGGTAACAGCCATGATGCGACGCGCCGTTGATGTGGAGGTCATTCAGACCAAGACGGAAATGGAAGCGTTAATTTTGGAAAATACGCTCATTAAGGAACATCATCCGAAGTATAATATTATGCTCCGCGATGATAAGACCTATCCCTATGTGAAGGTGACGGTGCAGGAGGAGTATCCGCGGGTGCTCATGGTGCGCCGCATGGTGCGTGACGGGGCCAAGTATTTTGGACCGTTTACGGATGTGACGGCCGTACATCAGACTTTAAAATTGTTCCGCCGTCATTTCCCCTTGCGCACTTGTTCAAATATGAATGTACCGCGACCATGCTTGCAGTATCATTTGGGTTATTGTGAGGCTCCTTGTCAAGGCTTGGTATCACCGGAAAAATACCGCTCCTATATCGATCAAATCGTACAGGTATTGGAGGGTAAACCGATTCCTCTTTTAGGCGAATTGAAGCAGCAAATGGAAGCGGCGGCGGAAGAGCTTGATTTTGAAAAGGCGGCTCAACTGCGCGATCAATTGCAGGCATTGGAAAAGCTTCGTGAAAAACAGCGCATGGTAACCCAACGCGGTGATATTGACGTAGTCGGTATCGCCATGGAAGGCCTCATGGCCTGTGTGCAGGTCTTTTTCATCCGTTCCGGCCGTATGTTGGGGCGTGAAAACTTTTTCATTAAAAATGAAGGTGATGACGCCGCTACGGTTATGACGGAATTTATAAAACAATACTATGGCGGCACCACATTCGTGCCAAAAGAAGTATTGTTGCCTTATGAAACGGAAGAACGGGAATCTTTGTGGAGTGGTTCACCGAAATGAAGGGCCAAAATGTTGAGGTTTCGGTGCCACAACGAGGTTATAAGCATGATTTGATTAAGATGGCGGCGGAAAACGCCCAGAACTTCCTGGAAGAGCGTCGTCGTCAATGGCAATATGATTTGGATAAGAGCGGCGGCGCCGTTAAGAAATTGGCGGAAGTCCTCGACTTGCCGAGACTCCCGGAACGTATGGAATGCATCGATATATCCCATACGCAGGGCAGTGAAACGGTGGCTTCCATGGTTGTCTTTGAAGACGGTAAACCGGCGAAGAAGGAATATCGTCGTTTTAAATTAAAGACGGTTCAGGGCAAACCGGATGACTTTAAATCCATGGCTGAAATTATGGAACGCCGTTACGGCAATGAAACGGATTGGCCTATGCCGGATTTAATTATCATCGATGGCGGTAAGGGGCAGCTCAACGCAGCCTTGCCTTTAATCAGAGCAGTCGGTGTGACGGATGTGCCGGTTATTTCGCTGGCTAAACGAATTGAAGAAGTTTTTGTGGAAGGTCAGTCGGAAAGTATCATATTATCTCATCATTCGCCGGAATTGCAGTTATTGCAACAAATTCGTGACGAAGCTCACCGCTTTGCCATTACGTATCATCGTAAATTACGGGGCAAGCGCAATTTGGAGTCGATTCTGGATCATATTGAAGGTATCGGACCAAAACGGCGTAAAGCATTGTGGCAGGCTTTTGGCAATTTAGAAGGTATTAAGGCGGCTACGGAAGAGGAATTGGCAGCCCGTGCCGGGAATGAATCAAAAAACGGCGGCGGAAGTGTATCGATTTTTCCGTTTGTCTAAAGATGAAAAGCGTGCTACCATTGAAGGAGACCGCTAGCAGTTATAGCGGATTTTATAAGTAACATTGTAAGTAACATATGGGATACATTGTCAGCGCTTGGCTTCAGGCAGTGTATCCTTTGTGTTGGGTTTTACGGTAGTGTTATATTTTGTAGAGTAATGGCAACTGCCATTCGGTAGGAGGGTACTATCTTGCAAGGAAAATTGTCATTAAGTTCAGCCATAGTTATTGGCTCAATGTTGTTCGGTATGTTCTTCGGCGCAGGCAATCTGATTTTCCCGGTTCATATGGGGCAGGAAGCAGGGGCCGACATGTGGCCGGCTACGGTAGGTTTTCTTATTACGGCCATTGGCTTGCCGTTCTTAGGTGTTGTTGCTATCGGTATTTCACGGAGTAACGGTTTATTTGATTTGGCATCTCGCGTACATCCGACCTATGCGAAATTATTTACTATTCTTTTATATTTAACCATAGGGCCAGCTTTTGCTTTACCGCGTACGGCCACGGTTTCTTATCAAATCGGCTTGGCACCGTATATCGGTGATGATATGCAGACGGTAGCCTTGGCGGCCTTTACCTTTGTGTTCTTCGTCTTGGGTCTGTTTTCTCCATGAACCCGGGTAAGTTAATGACCTACATCGGTAAAATTTTAAATCCGTTGTTCTTAATCTTCTTGGCTATTCTCTTGGTAGTGGCCTTGATTAATCCAATGGGATCCGTGGCGACGGCACCGGTGAGCGGTGATTATTTGACCATGCCGTTCTTCAAAGGCTTTACGGAAGGTTACAATACGATGGATGCTTTGGCGGCGTTAGCCTTCGGTATCATCGTAGTCCGCGCCATGCAGAGCGTAGGTGTTACCGAGCTAAGGATATTGCGGCGGGCATGGTAAAAGCCGGTATCGTTACGGTAGTCTTGATGGCCATTATCTATGCATTCTTAGCTTACGTGGGTGCCTCCAGCCTCGGCGTTTTTCGCCTTATCCGCTAACGGCGGTATTGCGTTGGCACTAAATTGCCCATTATTATTTCGGACCAATCGGTGCCGTATTATTGGCAATTACCGTAACCTTGGCTTGTTTGAAAACGGCGGTAGGCCTTATTTGTGCATGTTCGGAAACATTCGTCGATTTATTTCCGAATTCCATCAGTTATAAATAATATGCCTATGCATTCGCTATTATTTCTTTCTTAATCGGTAATGTAGGCTTAACTCAGATTATATCGCTGGCGATTCCTATTTTGATGTTATTGTATCCGTTGACGATTACCATTATTTTGTTAACATTCTTGGCACCGCTTTTTAACGGTCGTCAAGCTGTATATTTCATCACTACAGTATTTGCCTTGATTGCGGCTATCGGTGATATGCTCAATACTTTGCCTGAATTTTTAGGGCAAGCAGCTTGGGTACAGCAAACTGTAGGCGTATATAAGATGTTGCCGTTCTTTGATTTAGGTATGGGCTGGGTAGTGCCGTCCGCTATCGGCTTTGTATTGGGTCTTATTTATATAGCAGTTGTAAAAACTAAGGGAGGTTAGGGTAATGAATATTTGCGTGACCGGCGGGGCCGGTTTTATCGGTTCCCATCTTGTAGATGCTCTCATTAATGAAGGGCACAAGGTAATGGTTATAGATAATTTAAGTACCGGTTGTCGAGATTTTGTAAATTCTAAGGCTGACTTCGTGGAAATGGATATTCGCGATAAAGAACTTGCCGCTAAAATGGCCGAGTTTAAACCGGAGTATGTATTTCATGAAGCCGCTCAGACAATGGTGCCGGAATCAATGAAAGATCCTGCATTTGATTGTGATGTTAATTTATTGGGACTCATTAATGTGCTTAATGCTTGCCGCAGCGTGGGAGTAAAAAAATTATCATGCCTTCGTCAGCCGCCGTATATGGTGATCTCGATACATTACCGCTCACAGAAACGATGGCGGGGCAGCCGTCCTCGTTTTACGGACTTACCAAATTGACTACGGAAAGTTATCTGCGCATTTATCATGAAGCATTCGGCTTACCTTACATCTGTTTTCGCTATGCAAATGTGTATGGACCGCGTCAAGGCAATGGCGGTGAAGGCGGCGTAATCAGTATTTTCTGTGAAACGTTTACAGGCTCATAAAGATATAAGTATATTCGGTGACGGTGAACAAACTCGCGATTTCGTCTATGTAGACGATGTAGTGGCAGCTAATATGGCGGCTTTGCATAAACCGGACCTTTGTGGGGGTTATCAATGTGAGTACCGAGAGAGGTACTTCGCTGAATAAATTGGTAGCACAATTTAAAAAAATTGTGGACCATGAATTTAACGTGCACTACGAAGAGGCACGGCAAGGGGATATCAAACACTCGTTATTAAGTACAAAAAGAATGATAAATGAATTAGGTTTATCAGCTACAGTTAAATTAGATAAAGGCTTGACAACGACCTATGAATACTTTCATAATAAAAAGTAATTATTAATGAGTGATTTACTGTAGTCGAATAAATAGAGATTATGGTACAATGGTAAGAGAAGTAGTTGTTCTTGTGAGGAGATTGACATGGAAACAAAAAACAAGAAGAGAAAAAGATTCAGTATATAATTTGTCGTGTGTGCGGCTATATCGAAACAGCCGATAATGCGGATAAACCATGCCCGGCTTGCGGCTTTCCGAAAACCGTTTGGGCTGAATACACACCACGCAAATTGAATCCTACCCGTAAACGTTTATTGGATTTACATTTGCATCCGATTGCGGTTCATTTTCCGATTGCCGGTTCCGCTTTAACTGTGGGCTTGCCTATTTTAGGTTTACTCGTGCCTTACAGCTTGGGCTACCGTTTATTCGATTTCGCTATGATGGTTTGTCTCGTAATGCCTTTATTGGTATTAATTGGCGGTATTTCCGGTTATATTGGCGGTAACTTCGTTATAAAACAACGACAGCGCCGGTTTAAAATTCAAAATCTACTTATCCGTAGTGTATTTCGCCCTGACGCTGATACAGGCCTATGTGGCATATTCGTATAATGTCACCGCAGGCAATGCACTGGTTATTGCCGTCATAGGTGCTTTAGCATCGCTTTGTGCCGCTATTTTGGGCAAAAAAAGGTTCTCACTTGTTTTGCCGGTTTATTCGGACCATACGTACAAGGCTAAACTTAATCATATGCATTGTAAAAATGCATTAAAATATCGTTTGGAGTGTCTTTGTTTTTCGTGTTGTTAAAATACGAGGCAAAGACACTTTTTTTTATCCACTAAGGAGCAAAATATGCAAAATCAATCGGGCTGTATTTACAAAATTTCTATTCTTGATTTTTCATCTTCTTTAGCCGTTTATTCGGAAAATGAACTGAATATGGGCGAGGAAGCCTTACAGGACTATGTCAGTGCTCATGTAACTAAGGGGATTAAAGACCCGGGACTTAGAACGGGCTATATAAATGAGACGAGTAAATTAGGTCAAATGTTGGTGCAATATCGCGACGGTCTTACCGATATTACCACCTTAGGCAAGGAATTGGGCGAAACGATGTTCAATTATATGAAACAGGCGACGGATCCGGTTATTATTGATACAATTATCTGTGAAGCGGCTGAAAATCATCGCTATTTATGTATTCTCCTTTGTCAGGCCCATGATGCGTATACGCACCAACTGTTTAATGAAGAAGACGGCACTTTTAACTACGGAATTGATTCCGAATCGAGCGGTGTTACCGAGTCCGACCCAAAAGCTTCGCTCATTTTGTGCTATTGATTTAGAGGATTTTTCGGTGCGTCTGTTTGAACCAAAAGGTGAATATGACGGTGAAGCTGTTTATATTTTAGGAGATAAAGTTTTACAAATCGGTACGAATCCGTCATCCCGTGATACGGTGGCCAAAGTGCGACGCATCGTGGATAAGGTGGCTAAAGCGCATGAGGGCGATGGCGTGGAAGAGTTGGTTAAGGTTCGCTCCATGATTTCCAAAAATGCGGAAGTATCCGATACGTTGAATCCGGAAACCATTGTGGATACGGTTTTTGCCAATCAGCCGCAACAAAAAGAAGCGGCTAAAAAAGCATTGGCAGAGCAGGATATGTTACGACCTTTGCCGGTAAATCGTGAATTTGCCGCCAAGGTAGGGGAAAAGCATAAAATAAAAACTGACACGGGAATTGAGATTAGTTTTCCCGTTGAATATATGCAAAACAGTGAATTCATTGAAATCGTGACGAATCCTGACGGAACTTTGCGTATAGAACTTAAAACATTAATAAAATATTGAACAAGTAACAATAAGCAAAAATTTGAATAAATAATTATAATTCATAATTATATTTGATAAATAATGCGAAAAATTTCATAAATATTCAGCTGTTTTTCAGCTGTTTTGTAGAAATATTTTAAATGAAACTGTAGTAAAATAAAAAAGGAACGATGGTCGTGAGTAAGAAAGAGCATAAAAAAAACAAATGCTATGCGCATGCTGGACACGCATAAAATCGGTTATGTAAGTAATTAGCCTATGAATGGGAAGAAGGACGTGGTGCAGGCGTCCATGTAGCAGAAGAACTGCATTTACCGGAAGCACAGGTTTTCAAAACATTGGTGGGGAAAGGCAATGTGACGGGGCCGGTCGTGTTTTGTATTCCTGTTGCCGCTGAATTGGATTTAAAACAGGCGGCACGGGTGAGTGGCAATAAATCAGTTGAGCTTATCGCTGTGAAGGATTTATTGGGGCTTACCGGTTATTTGCGGGGCGGTTGTTCGCCGGTGGGGATGAAGAAATTATTTCCCACCTATTTTGATGCGACCATGGCAACGTTTGATCAGATTTATGTAAGTGCCGGTTTGCGAGGCATGCAGATTAAAGTTAATCCAAACGATTTACAGACAGTAGTAAATGCTCATTTCGAAACATTAACGATGAACTGATTGCAGTTATTCTAGAACAAGGAGCTTATATGGGTAAAAAGTATTATGCCGTAAGAGAGGGGAGAGTGCGGGGAATTTATGATTCTTGGGCGGCTTGTGAACGCCAAGTAAAGGGCTATGGTGGTGCCATTTACAAATCTTTTATGTCAAAACAGGAAGCGGAAGCTTTTATGGAGGAAGATATTGCGCCTATTAAAGGCATGTCCATGGAAGAATATTTAGCTACCGCCAAGGCCAGTCAGCGCCGTACGCCGCGTCGTCGCAGAGCTACCGGTACGGGCGTAAGCAATAAATCGGCTCAGGATTCCAATGCCTCGGATACTATTTTTGCTGATTTAGGAGCAAAAAGCGCGGTAGCCTTTATTGATGGAAGTTTTGACAAAACAAACAAAGTGGTCGGCACCGGCGGCGTTATTTTCTATGAGGGGCAAGAAGAAACGTTTTCATACGGTACCGATAAAGAAATATATACGGCCTATTGGAATGTGGCGGGTGAACTTTTAGGGGCCATGCATGTCATTGAGTGGGCTGTAGCTAAGGAAGCTAAAGAAATTCACATTTACTATGATTATATGGGCATTGAAATGTGGGCTACGGGACGTTGGAAGGCGAATAATCCGCTTACACAGCAGTATGCGGAATTTATGTTAAACAGCCGTCGCCTTATTAAAACAGTATTTCACAAGGTAGCGGCTCATACGGGTGTAACCTATAATGAAAAAGCCGATGAATTAGCTAAAGCAGGCACCAAAAGGTAATCGAATTATAAGTTCAACTGAGTTGAAATTGTTCGGGATACAGCATTCTCATGGTATAGGTAGAGGATAAAGGTATTAGACTTTTAACTTTGAAAAGTTATATTTGCTTAAGGTATGAATGGGGCTAAAGTTGATTGAGTTATGAATAAAATGTATGATGCTCTTCAGTTTTTCTATTGCGCCATAATTTATAGAACGGTACAATAAGAAGAGTGGTTTAAAGGAGGAGTTTCAATGAAAAAAATCATTTTACCATCCGGTTTTATATTTGATTATACTAATTTATTTTCAGCTTGGGGCGTAACCGAAGCTGATGTTCATACTTATTTCGATTCTATTGCCAATGCCGTAAAAGCGGCCGTTCGCGTACGTACTACAGGCGTTGTGGAAGGCCATTTGTCTAAAGACGGTCAGCCGGAAGCTGTATTATTCCCGCAATTGCCGTATATTGAAGATAAAAATCTCAATAACGAAACAGTTTTAAAAAACGTTTGGAGACTTGGGGCAACATGCTAAAGAGTCTGTAGATGCCGTAGTAAGCTTCGGTATCGGCGGCTCTTATTTAGGCGGTAAAGTACTCTTTGATGTTCATTGCGGTGAATTTTGGAATCAGAAATCCGAAGCGGAACGCGACGGGTATCCAAAATTATACTTCAGTGGCAATAATGTGGATCCTCATCGCACTAATGATTTGATTGAAACGTTAAAACGCAGTGCGGCCCATAAAGGATCTCCTTATACGGTAATGCTCATTTTAATTTCTAAGTCCGGGTCTACCATTGAACCGATGTCCAATTTCATGGTGGTGCAAGAAGCGTTGGCAGCGGCCGGTATTAAAGTGGAAGTCGTAGCTGTTACGGATCCTCGTACCGATGAAAAAGAAACGTTGCTTCATAAATTGGCGGTTCAGCAGAACTGGCCGACGTTTGCTGTGCCTGATGGGGTGGGCGGACGTTTTTCCGTATTTACGGAAGTAGGTCTTATTATCGGTGCCGTGGTAGGCTTCAATATTCGTGAATTTTTAGACGGAGCCAAAGGCATGGATGAAGCCTGTCAGGGTGGCGATTTGCTTAAGAATCCGGCTTTGTTGAATGCAGTTTTGAAATATATTGCTGCTGAAAAATACGGCCGTATTATTGAAATCATGATGCCTTACGGCGATTCTTTGAAATCCTTGGCTGAATGGTATGTACAACTTTTAGCTGAATCATTAGGTAAACATCAGCCGAAAACTGACGGCCGTTACGGTCGCACGCCGGTAGTTGCGGTGGGAACTACGGATATGCATGCACAGACACAGGAACATCAAGAAGGGCGCTTGAACAAATCGTGTCTTTTGTAAAAGTAAAAGATTGGGAAACAAAAGCGATTGTGCCTCATACTTACGATGAATATAAACCGCTTAAAGCATTCAGTGGCTTGGACTTAGGGGTAATTTTAAATACTGCTTTAGAAGCTAACAGCGAAGCTTTAACAGGCGATAAGCGCTTCAATGTAACTTATGAATTGCCGACCTTGTCAGCCTATCATTTAGGTGAATTTATGTTTATGCTTTGCTGGGCTATTTTCTACGAAGGTCAATTGGCCGGTGTAGATGCGTTTGATCAGCCGGGCGTTGAAGTGTATAAAAAATTGTTGGGGCCTAAATTGGCAGCTCATCAAGCGGAAAAATAATCAGGTCATGTAGTTTTTGCCGATCCTTTCCCGTTCGCGGACATAATTAAAGGTTGCGGCAAGCAGTGGCAGTTTCGATTTAGGGAGGATTATTATGAAAATTTTGGTTACCGGTGGAGCCGGCTATATCGGCAGTCATACTGTGCGAGCTTTGCAAAAAGCAGGTCATACGCCAATTGTTTTGGATAATTTATCGCGTGGTCATGTAGAATCTTTGCCGGAAGGCGTTGAATTTATTAATATGGATATTGCTGATGCCGGTTTAGCCGATGTATTAAAGGCTAAAGGCATTGAAGGGGTTATGCATTTTGCGGCTCATTCACAGGTTGGCGAATCCATGAAAGATCCTATGATTTATTATGAAAACAATGTAGTAGGTTCATTCCGTCTCATTGAATCTGTCCGTAAAGCCGGTGTCAAATATTTTGTATTCTCCTCTACTGCCGCCGTTTATGGCGAACCTGAAGTTGTACCGATTAAAGAAGATGCACGTTTAGCTCCGACTAATGTATACGGTCGTACGAAGCTCATGATTGAACAAATGTTGCGCGATTATAGTGATATTTACGGTCTGCGCTATGTGGCTTTGCGTTATTTTAATGCAGCGGGTGCCGACCAAAGCGGTGAAATCGGTGAAGATCATACCCCGGAAACACATTTGATTCCCCTCATTTTGGAAGCTGCTTTAGGCAAGCGCGCCAATATTTCAATTTTCGGTACTGACTATGATACGGCTGACGGCACTTGTGTGCGCGATTATATCCATGTTACCGATTTAGCTTCGGCCCATATTCTCAGTATGGAATATTTGCGCGACGGTGGTGAATCTAATTATTTTAACTTGGGAACCGGTAATGGTTTCAGTGTAAAAGAAATTGTAGATGCCACTAAATCCGTAACCGGCGTAGACTTCCCGGTTGTTATCGGCGAACGTCGTGCCGGTGATCCGGGCACTTTGATTGCGTCTTCTGAAAAAGCGCAAACTGTTTTAGGCTGGAAGCCGACCCACAGCGAGGTCTCCCAGGTTATCGGTGATGCTTGGCAATGGCACAAAAACCATCCAAACGGTTATAAAAAATAATAAGGACTGTGATATTATGAATAGACTGTCTCTACAAGAAATGCGAAATTTATTAATTAAGAAAGGTCGCCTCTTGTACGGGGCGGTCTTTTTATTTTGTCCTCGTTTGCCTCTATGGTTTATATACATCTCAGTGGACAAGGGTAAGTGATTTGGCAGCGGATAATGCGGCACCTGATTCATCGTCTAAAACTGTGAGTTTAGACGCTAAAGAAGGCCGTGGCGGGGCTATTGGGAAGGGTAAAAACGAAGGTACATTTGTAGCACCGGTAATTAGCTTAGCCGGTGTTTTAAGAGGTCACCCGCTAGATGATCCGTTTACGCATTTGCTGTTAAATGAGGATAGCACAGTCATAGCCGGTGCGCCTCAAATCGCACAAAAGGGAAGGTCGGGAAATCCCGGTATAGGTAATAGTTATGGGCAAACTGATACATTCAACACTTCATATGTGAATGGTTCTAATAGGGGCCGGCGCACAAATAATTATGCCGAATATAGTGGTAACAATTATGGTCGCAGTGGCGGGGCTTATACCGGCGGATCCGGTACGGAAAGTAAGGGGAGCTATGGGAATCGGCAAAATTCTATGACTGATATAAAAGTCACCGGTATTATCACGGGCCCCACGCCGATGGCGATTTTGACAAACGATGGCAGCGAAGGTTGCTATGGTGTTGGCGAGGGACCGCGTGGTGTGACAGTGAAACAGATAGCGGACCATGCAGTTTTAATAAGTGGCGCCGGTGGCAGTCGTTGGTTATATGTGGAATAAGTCTGGGGTAAGGGAGTAATATAGGGATGTTAGTTAGCGTATTAAGGGTTTTAACAGTTTTGGCTGTTATCGTACAATTTCATCTTTGCGGCGAATCGGTGGCCGCTTTGTCTATGACGGTAAATAACAGCAATTTGAGTAGTTTAGTGCAGTCCATCGCACGCAGTGAGGGCATTGCCATTACCGGTACGGAAAACGTTGCAGGGAACCGTATCGATACGCCTTAATGAAACAAGCGGTATTGCCGCAATAAAGCGCTTGGCGGCGATAAAGCATTTCAGTTGTATGAATCGGACGGGCTCTGGATTGTGGGATGGTCAAGCATGGGGGATAAAGATGCGCGCGTGGCCGAAGTTTTAACACCTCGACATATTCGCCGAAGGCTTAGGCGATGCCTTGGTTGCCATTGTGTCGGAGAAAGAATATCAAGGTGGTAAAAGGAAG
>ENA-OPZN01000341-OPZN01000341.1-human-gut-metagenome-genome-assembly--contig:-NODE-341-length-15623-cov-2.678433_pt1 | contig 15623 bp, 20 predicted proteins | sample MGYA00242483_ERZ504503 | MGnify/ENA primary metagenome ERZ504503 (study PRJEB26092, sample SAMD00036285) | human gut metagenome | host: Homo sapiens | study: EMG produced TPA metagenomics assembly of... | reverse complement strand
ATAGACCTTTTTAAATGCACTTGATGCGGTATTGTATGCTGGACCAGCAAAAGACGATTTCATTACTCTAGGAGGATCATTGCTAGGTGGCAGTAATAGATTTCCGTTCAAATCATAAAACCATTATCGGTGACCGTAAGACTAAGGCCATTATCTTTATCTTTTTCTTGAATTAGGATTTCGGTTAATTCATCCCTTATGTTGTATTTAGGCAAAGTGCTAGTATCTACATTATCCAGTATATAATTGACACTACGGTCATAGTTATAATTAGCAACAGTATTGATTTCTACTATTGCTTTGTTACTATAGGAAACGATATATATAGTATATTCTAATGTATAGTAAGGTGGTGAATAACGAAGTATTTTTATTGAGTCTTGGTTTAAATAATAGGTGTCATCGGATGTTTCGTCTGTTTTTAAGAATTGAGGCGAGTTTTGCAGTTCGGATAAGGAGATAGCGAAAGCTGAAGTAGCGAGAGACACCAGTAATAATGTTAAGAATAATATCCGTTTCATAGTTTTACTCCTTAATTGAAAATAAAATTGAGTATCTTTATATTTAATTATAGAATAAATCAAATGCTTTTTGTAGATGAAGTTGAATAAGAAATTAAAATGGATAAAAATATATTTTACTTAAAGAACGATGGCTAGTAAATTTATAGCAAAACGTTAAGATAAAACACCAAAATAATAATAACAATATGCTACATTTTTATTACGAGTTTTTTCATTGTCAAAAAGTCTGACAATATAGATAGAATAAGGCTTAAAAAAGGATTTAACAAATTTTGAAAAAAGATATTGAACATAATCGATATTTGTGATAGACTAAAGATGTAGATACAAGTGTCTATTCTAAAATGAAAGGAGGAACAAGTGATGGAAAAAATACGTATGCGTAGTATGCGGTTGGGTTTATGACGAAGCCGTTGAAGGTGTAAAATTTGAAGATCAACCTGATGATTATGTTTGCCCAATCTGTGGCAGTTGGTAAAGATCAATTCGAAAAATGTAATTGATTGACATCTTAATCAGAAACTAAAAAATATAGAAGCCTCCTTGCAAAAAGGGGGGCTTTTCTCTTCATTCTAAAATACACTTTTAAAGGCGTTGAGGGTCTCTTACGAGTGTATCTACGGTTATCTGTCTCCTTAAGCATAGATATTAAAATCGGACGAGTATATTTTTTATTTAGAAAAAATACGGCAAGAATGTAGATAACAATTTGACAAAGACATGTTAGATAGCTATAATATTATAGTCGAGGTAAAATTATGAAACTGCAAGTAGAGCAAGCAAAAGAACACATAGGAAAATCGTTTCCTTTTCAATTTACTGAACCGGCCACCGTGCTGGGGGATGTAACTGCTTTTCCTTGGAGCCGTCATGATATAACCATTAGTGGTGATTTTCGTTACGATGGACAGGATTTCATCGTAGAAGGACCGTAACAACCAATGGTGATTACGAATGTACACGTTGCTTGACGGAAGTAGCGTATTCGCAGACTACACCATTCAATGAAACCTATGGCGTCCTTAAAGAATGGGACGATGTTGAGGAAGCGAGGTTGTTCCTTTTGATGGTGAGACCATTGATTTAACGGATCTCATTCGGGATACATTAATCATCAATGAGCCATCTCAAGTGTTATGTCAGGATGATTGCAAAGGATTGTGCGTTCATTGCGGAGCAAATAAAAATGTTTCACCTTGTTCTTGTGAATCCTTTGTAGTGGATCCTCGATTGGCAGTGTTACGTACACTGCTCGATGAAAAAGATGATGATTAATTAAAAGTCCCAGTGATTATGTTAAGGAGGTGCAGATAATGGCAGTACCAAAGCGTAGATTGTCCAAATGTCGTCGCGACCGTCGTCGTGCGAACTGGAAATTAACTGTTCCAGGTTTTGTAGCTTGTCCGCAATGCCACGAACCTATGATGCCTCATCGGGTTTGCCCTACATGCGGTCATTATAAAGGAACTCAGGTTGTTAATAACATCGCTGAATAAGACCTGCTGAGCTAGTGAATAGCTCTTAATAAAGCGCGGTTATCCATCGGATAGCCGCGCTTTTGCTATGTCCGGATATTTGATTTGTGGACGATATAGTTTAATTGTGCTATAGTAGCAGTGAAATGTCTTATTAAAGGCATAGTATGTTAATTGTATTAGTGTTGATATAGACAGCAATATTTTGGATGATAACCGTTAGATAAAACGGACTGAAATTAGTATTTTAATATATATGGCTGTCGGTATGAGCATTAGGCGCTACGAATAGGTTTTTAATAAGAAGAGGCATAAGGAGGTTACTATGCATCCGTTAACAGCGAATCAAAAATCTTGGCAGGAAAAAGTAAATGAATTTTGTCGTGAATTTGTGGAACCTACCGTGATTGAACGGGATAAAGCGCAGATTTTCGATCGTCAATTGGTAGATAAGGTAATGGCTTTAGGCTTGCCTAAAATTGCTTGGTCTAAAGAGTATGGCGGCTTAGGCGAAGATTATATCAGCTATATGGTGGCTTTAAAAGAGCTCGCTAAATTTGATTGAATGGTCTTGCCATTACTCTGTCCGTTTGCATGGGGCTTTGTTGTGAGCCATTATTGCGATATGGTACTGATGAACAAAAAGAAAATTTTGAAACCCCTTGTTGCAGGCAGTATCTTGGGCGCCTTTGCATTGACTGAAAAAGAAGCAGGCACTGATGCATCGGGCGTACAGACTATGGCTGTAAAAGATGGTGATTTTTACATTTTAAACGGTGAAAAAATGTATATCACCAACTCCGGCGAAGCAGGCATGTATATCGTGTTTGCCAAAACCGATGCGGAAGCCGGTGCCAAAGGTATTTCGGCTTTTATCGTAACGCCTGATATGGAAGGGTTTACGGTAGAAAACGAGATCCTATGATGGGCCTTCACACATCCACTTGTTCCGGTCTTACTTTTAAAGATGTAAAAGTTCCGGCAGCTAATTTGTTGGGGAATGAAGGGGAAGGCTATAAGATTGCTATGTATGCCCTTGACAGTAGTCGTATCGGCGTAGCTGCTCAGGCTACGGGCCTTGCGGAAGCTGCATTAGCTCATGCTATTGAGTATACGAAAGAACGCGTTCAGTTTGGTAAACCGCTCAGTAAATTCCAGAATACACAGTTTAAATTAGCCGATATGGCAATAAAAGTAGAAGCAGCTAATCTGATGCTTCACAATGCCGGCCAAGATAAAGCGGAAGGTAGACCGTATACAATTTCTGCTTCTATGGCTAAAAAGTTCTGCAGTGATATTGCCATGGAAGTGACTACGGCGGCAGTACAGCTTTTTGGCGGCTACGGTTTCTCTGAAGATTATCCGGTAGCCCGTTTAATGCGTAATGCCAAAGTTACCCAGATTTATGAAGGCACCAACGAAGCCCAGCAGATGGTTGTGGGCGGTTCTTTGTTGCGTTAGAAACGGGGCTTTGATTGCAATAATATAATGCTATTAAAAGAGAAACGAGCGGATTTTCCGCTCGTTTTTTGTCGTTAACTGTTTATATTTTTTTAGTTATAATTCACACAAGGTGGGCTATTTCAACAATCCCATTTCATGGAAAAAAGCTTCATAGGCTGCCGCTTTTTTTAGCAAGGCTTAACGGATAGGCGCGGGAGGTGGATGGCAAACGTGTTATGGTAACGGTTCTTGTCCCAAAGGTAACGGTAATGGTTTCACCGGTTTAGGAGTTTTGTTTTTTCAGGTAATAGGCTGAGTAAGACTTCCGTCGCTTTGCCGCCGGTGGTGCCGATATGTTTGCAATTCGGTAGTTTGCCTAAGACTTCTTCAATCGGCACCGGTTTTACTACTTTTAAGAAAGCATCCGACGCATTGCCGTGCTCGCGAATAGCTTGCCATACAGTAGGGCAGGAAGCGATACCTCTTTCGGCTAAAAATGCTTTGATTTTATCGGCATCGAAGGCTTTTTCTTCACCTTTACGGAAGTGGTCCGGATCATTAAAGAAAATCATGCCGTACACACGCCACATGTCGTTTTGAAAGTTTGGGTAATGGAATTGCATGGCCCGTTTATCGGCGGCCGGTGGAAAGGTACCCATCATCATAACCGTAGCATTGGAGGGTAATAATGGGGGAAAGGGCATGCTTTCCACAACCGGTGTTGCACTTGTTTCTGCAATAGTATTGGCAGTATTTTTATCTATGTTTTGATTGACTCTTTTGGCACACATAATAAAACAACTCCTTTTATGATGACTATCTATAGGCTTAGTATAGCACAGTACATAGAAGGAGTTGTTGCATTTAACACATTATTTAGTGTTTGATTGAGTTATTGGTTGCGCGTTTAATTTATCGACAATCCATTTGACCATAGTTTCGTTTACCAATTGACCTTGGTTACCGTGTGGTGCCTCGGAATTGGAAATGAATAAATTTTCCACACCATTTGAATTTAAAGCATCCCGTAAGCGATAGCTTGGGCAATCGGTACCAATGTATCACGACCGCCGTGAGCAATGAACATTGGCGGGGTCTGTGGTGTTACCTGATAAACGGGACTACCGTTTAGAGCTAATTCAACATAATGCCAATCCGGAGATTGTGTGTTATGTGTTTCGTAAAGCTGTCGTAATACACCAACACCTTGGCCCGGTTTATTGAAGCCTAAAAGAATAGATTCATTGGCATCCGGAGCATCGTGAGTTTTGGCCGCTTTGGCAGTCGATTGTAGGGCCGGGTTCATTTCGGGCGCCATGGTCAACAAGTCCGTAGGGCCGTAATAATCGATGACAGCCGAAACGGCACTAGAGTATTCGGTGTTGCCGCCCACATTGCCTTCATAGGCAGGATTGTTATTGGTGGTAGCCAAAAGAAGCGCTAAATGAGCGCCCGCCGAGGTGCCGCTGATAGCAATGCGATTAGGATCGATGTTGTATTCTTTAGCGTGAGCGCGAATGAAGCGTACGGCACCTTTTACATCATAAATTTGATCCGGATAGGCGGCTTCGGAATTTAAGCGATAGTCTACTGAAACTAGGGCAATTCCGTGGCGAACTACTTCTTTGAAAACTTCCAAGGATGAACGGTTGTCATTAGCCATAAGTTGACCTGTAGCATCGCCGTAGGTATTCGGTGGCAGATTGCTCATCGAAGTAGGCGTATTGTTTACGGTGCTGTTTGCAGTATCATTAGCTGTCGGTTCCGCATAGGTTCCCGTAGCCCATCCGCCGCCATGTACAAAGACTAAAACAGGAACCGGTTCGGTTGTATTTTGCGGTTTGTATATATTTTAATCGCAAGGCTTTGGTTTGATTGTTATATGTCGGTACGTTAGCGACTAAGATGTCCTGATAGGTGGGGGCAATATAGTCGTTTTGAGTACTGTTTGCTGTTGTTGTCATAGTTGGCACCGTATTGGCTGCATTGCTTGTAGCGGCCTTGTCATTAGTTAAAGGGAAGAGGATAAGCCCGGTCGTCAATAGTGAAACGGCCAAATAGGCTTCAGTTGTAATTTCATAGTATCACCTTTTTTAGTAAATTACATATTATTTTTGAAAAGCCTCTAAAATATTTTACTTATATATTATAGGGGGATAGGGACTTAATTGCATCATACATGCTTATTTCTTAATGCGTTTATAGTCTTTATCAAAATAACGACCTTCACGAATATCGTCGGTCATGCCTTTATAAGGTGCTTCGGCAATGACTTCTTCATTATTTTGGCCGGCTTTTTTTTATGTAAGTAATGGTAGCAAATTCAGGAACTAACAATTTAGGATATGTTTCGTATTTTTCACGGGATTCATGCATTAAGTCAATGTGTTCATTTTGATAGCAAACGGTGATTTTCGGATGATCTTCTACCCATTTAGGGAAGAAAATTGTGCCATGCATGATTTTTCATTAGGCATAAAGTCGAGGGCTACATCGGTACCGGTAGGTTCGGTCCAGGTTACTTTGAAAACGCCGTCTGTTAATTTAACAATATTGGCTTCTTGATCGGTTACCCAACGGCCGGCTACCATGCCGCCGTGAATACGATAATCTACGGTGTGATCATTTTTGGCATACCATTCATATTCCCAGCCGTTATCATAAGTGTAAATAAAATGAGTGCCTAAAAAGTCGTCTAATTCTTTGAATTCCATAGTGATAACCTCCTACATATTAACATGTGATTAAGTGACTGATTGATGTTTTAATATTAAAATAACAACATGTAAATAAATACATGTTTATTTACACTTAGTATGTTATACTTAGTAATAGGAAAAGTCAAGCGATAAATATGGACTGACAGTTTAATCATTGGAAACTGTCATTTTGATACTAAAGAACTGTTGAAAGAGGTGAGTTGTCATGGCTCAAAAAATACATTGCGTTATGTAATTTTAGGCTTATTGTCAAAAGAGCCTATGGCCGGTTACGATATAAAAAAAGCGTTTTGAAGGGGAAATCGGAGATTTTTGGTACTCCAATCATAGTCAGATTTATCCCGAGCTTAATCGGATGGAACAGGAAGGGCTTATAAGCGGTCATGAAGCGATTGTAGGGAGTAAACTGACGAAGAAGAAGTATACCATTACCGATTCGGGTAACACCGTATTCGGTGAATGGCTGAATGAATCATTGAATGCATTGCCACCTACACGCGACGAATTCGCCATGAAAGTATATTTTATGGATTCCGCCGATCAGCCTTTATTGGTGACTTTATTTGAGGAAGAAATTGCGCGGCACGAAGAAAAATTAACCTATTTAGAATCTCGTTGGCAGATGTTGTTCGGGACGACAAATCCTAAAGAGCGATACTTTGGTCATTCATTGATTTTAGAGCGCGCTATTCGTCGTGAAAAAGATCATTTAACTTGGCTACATGAGGCTTATAATCGTTTACCCGGTAAAAAGTAAAATAAGGAGATTGCAATCCGTAACGGTTGCAATCTCCTTTTTTTTTTATTAATAGAATTTTAAGTTAATACTATTTTAAGCCTGTTTTTCAATATATTGAGCAATGGCATTCATCAAATCGGCTTGGATCATGCCGGAACGATCGGCTGCTTTGGCGATGGTAGCTTTTTTAGCCATAATTTTGCCGAAAGCGGTGTTTAGCATAGCAAAATTGCTGTTAATTTCCGGCATATGTTGACGGAGACCAGGTACTTGATCGAAGAGGTCAAAAAGACGAGTGTCCCCAGTGATGGTAATGCCTTTGACAGTAATTTCGTCCCCCATAGTAGCTGAAGTTTCGCTGTTTTGATCCTTGTCAGCAAAATTTGTATCAGTCGTAGCGGTGTTAGCTGCAGCGGCCGTAGCGGTACTGCTTGTAATAGGTGTAGCGGCACTATCGGCAGCAGCGGTTTCTGATTCTTCTTTATTACCGTGAACTTCATCGTCCCAAGTTAAGAGGGTATGAGAGCCTTCAAGACTACGGATACGTGTGCAATCTTGCATCATTTCAAGAACCCCTTTGAAGTTACCCTTTTCATCGCGCACAGCGGTGTAAAGAATGTAGATGAACGCTTCCGGCTTATTAATCCAAAATTCAGCTTTATCTTGTTCGCCGGAGCGGAATTTTTCAATAATTTCTTCTACCAAATGAACGCTCTTTGCAGGATGGCAGTTGCGTACTTCACGGCCGATAACATTGGCACTGCGAGGGAAAATACGATGTTTCGTATCACTGTAGAATTTAACCAGTTCGTTTTCGTCCACATAGGAAAGGTCAACCGGCATGTGTTTAAAGAGTAGGTTGATGCGTTCAAGGGATAATTTTCCGGTAGCTACATCGAGTTCTGTTTCAGGGGATGGGGCTGTAGCTACATTGTATTTACCTAGTAAAGCAGCTAATTCGCTCATGAAGTTTTGTTCGTTGCCGTTTGAGAGTGAGGGCGCATCGTTGACGGTTCCGTTGGCGGTCACATTACCGTAGAATGGTGGCGGCGTAATGAGGGCAAGCCGATTTCGTGGTCGCCGCGGCTCATGTGGCTGAATTCATCATCCTTCACCAGTTTATACGCCGTCGGTAAGAGGACTTCCTGTTCTTTGTCGGCCAAGTCACGGAAAGCATCGGTCATTTTGGGTTGGAGTTCTAAGAATTTTGTGGTGTCATCGGCTTGTAAGAGGCGACGGCTTTCGCTGATTAAATCACGCACTTTGTCGTCAAAGGTCCACATGATTTTGGTAGGGCGGTCAAAACCGTATTTTTCGAGAGCCGGGTAGAGCTGGTTTTGTTTGCGGGACAGATGGCGGGACCACTGTGCTAATTTATCGTAAATACCGAGCCATGGATTTTTAATAAAATGAGGTGCTTTTAATAAAGCGTCTACTTCATCCATAACCGCGAGGCCTGCTTGGATTTCTTGCATATATACCCAAAGCGGATGGTTTTCCGGGTAGGTATTTTCGGCACGAATAAGGATGCCGTCGAATAATTCGAGAAGTTCATCCATGCGGTGGGTGATTTCTTCGTCTGTGTAAGAACCTTTTAATTGTTGCTCACCGTAAGCAAATTCGTCCGGTGTGCAAGTGCCGATGTGATCTTTTAACAGGGCACGGGCTTCTTTTAAACTTAACTGACCACTTAAATAGCTGTCCTTGATTTCAATCATTTTTTCGAGGCGTTGGTTGTTGTTTAAGCCTAAGGCTGTTTTCATAGATGTCATAGTTCTTCTCCTTTTTTCGGTTGCACATTACTGCAATTAATAGTTAAAATATATATAGGGATACTTTGTTGTAATATATGGTCCCAACGGTTGAGTATGATCATGTTTTATTATAATGAAGTTGAAAATAGTTTTCAGTAGCTGAGGCTACATAATCGCCGTATTTTTGTTGAATTTTTGTTGAATTTTTAGGGCTCATAAATTTTATCTTGCATAAATGGCCATTGTGACATATAATTGTAACGAAGTATTATTACTTGGTCATAAAAGGTGGTACCATGAGTCGGATAAAAAACAAGAGCGACAACAGTTATTGCAACAAAAACTGAATACTACGCCCTTCGTTACTGACGAAGAGTTGGCCATCTATTTTAATGTCAGTGTGCCGACGATTCGTTTGGATCGATTGGAGTTAGGCATTCCTGAATTACGGGAGCGCATTAAATCCAGAGTAGACGGACTGACGCCAAGTGGCAATAATCACAGCCATATTGAAGTGGTTGGTGAGCTTATAGATCTCACCGCCGGTGAACAAGGTCTGAGTATATTGCGGACGACGGATGACATGACCGATTCCAGCGGCTATGTGGAGCCTCAGTATTTATATGCGCAGGCTGATTCATTAGCCAAGGCTGTGCTGGGCATCCCCGCTTCATTAGCCGGTGTCGGCAATATAAAGTATAAGAATCCTGTTAAAGCAGATTGTAATTTGGTGGCCAAAGCCTCTGTCATGCGACAACGAGGTGAGAAGTATTTTATTTGGGTCACAATCAAAGATAAAGTTAAGGAAGTCTTTCGGGCGAAATTCATAATGGAGCCCATTCAGAATAGGGTGTAAAATATGAAAATTGCATTAGATGCTATGGGTGGTGATTTTGCACCGTTTGAAATTGTGCGTGGTGCAATTGATGCGGTTAAAGCCTTCCCTAATATTGAAGTAGTTTTGGTGGGTGACGAAGCACGAATTTATGAAGTATTAAAAGAATTCGGGCAGGAAAAAAATCCGCAACTCATTATTCACCATGCCAGTGAAGTAATTGAAATGAATGAACATCCCGGCACAGCTGTGCGCAAGAAGAAAGACGCATCGGTCATTGTCGCTACGCGTTTAGTTAAACAAAAAGTATGCGATGCGGTCATTGCGCCGGGCAGTACCGGGGCAGCCGTAGCGGCAGCTTTGTTCGGCTTAGGACGTATCAAGGGGATTGACAGACCTATGATTGCCACGCCGATTCCTACACCACAGGGTGTTACCGTTATGCTTGATTCGGGTGCTAACGCGAATTGCAAGCCAAAACATATGGTGCAGGGGGCTATTATGGGCTCCGAATATGCACGACTTATGTTTGGCCATGAAAACCCTACCGTCGGTTTGTTGAATATCGGCGAAGAATCTACTAAGGGTAATGAATTGTGTTTAAGCAGCTATCCGTTGTTGGAACAACTTAAAACCATTAACTTTAAAGGTAATGTGGAAGGTCGTGACATTCCTAAAGGTACGGTTGATGTTGTTGTATGTGACGGCTTTACGGGCAATGTAGTTCTTAAGTTGGCAGAAGGCCTTGTAGGGGTCATGACGCAACTTGTTAAGGAAGGCATCAAGGATGGCGGTATATTAGCCAAACTGGGGGCATTCCTGATTTATCCGGTGTTCAAGAAGATTCGTAAACGCCTTGACCATACGGAAAACGGCGGCGCACCATTATTGGGCGTAAACGGCGTATTCATGATTTCGCATGGCAGTTCCAAGGCTAAAGAAATTTTGACAGCTATTAAAATTGCCGGCGATATAGTTGATCGTAAGATTATTGAAAACATTCAACACAGTATAGAAGAAGAAGGAGCTATCAAATATGACGATGTGGACTAAACCGGTAGGTATCATCGGTACCGGAAGTTTTGTACCGGATAATATCGTAACCAACGCTGATTTGGAAAAAATCGTAGACACGAATGACCAATGGATTCGTGAACGCACCGGCATTGAAGAGCGCCGCGTTGCTCCGGAAGGCATGAATGCTTCCGATATGGCAACGGAAGCGGCTAAACGTGCCTTGGACGCAGCCGGCTTGAAGGCGGAAGATATTGATTGTATCATTTTAGCAACTTTAACCGGTGATATGTCGGTTCCTTCCACAGCTTGTTTAGTACAAGCTAATTTAGGAGCTACTAATGCGGCCGCTTTTGATTTAGGCGCTGCTTGCTCCGGCTTTGTATATGGATTGATTACGGCCGGAGTTATGTGAATAATAACTTCTTCAAAAAATGTGCTTGTAATCGGTGTAGAAGTTATGTCCCGCGTGCTTAACTGGAAGGATCGCAGTACTTGTATCCTGTTCGGCGATGGCGCCGGCGCAGCAGTAGTGTCATCTGTACCTGAAGGCTATGGCATGTTGGGTATGGATATGGGTGCCAACGGTGCCAGCGGTATGGCAATTTGCATTCCATCCAGCGGTACGGCGATGGTGCCTAACGATAAACGTATCGAAGAAGGCTTGACCTATGTTCACATGGATGGCGCCGAAGTTTATAAATTCGCGGTTAAAATCATGGGACGCACCGTGCTTAACGCGTTAGAAAAGCCGGTTTACAGTTAGAAGATTTAGATCGTTTCATTCCTCATCAAGCCAATACACGGATTATCGATTCCGCAGCACACCGGTTGAAAATGCCGGCAGAGAAAGTGTTTGTTAATTTGCCGAAATACGGCAATACATCGGCCGCTTCGGTAGCTATTGCTTTAGATGAAGCAGTGAGATCCGGCTTTGTTGAACGAGATCATACAGTCGCCTTTTCCGGCTTCGGAGCCGGATTAACTTGGGCCGGCTTGGTAATGAAATGGTACTAAGGAGGACAACCATCATGATTAAGACTGATATTTGCGATTTGTTAGGGATTGAGTATCCTATATTCCAAGGTGGTATGGCTTGGCTTGGTACCGCTGAACTTGCTGCGGCTGTGTCCGAAGGGGGCGGTCTCGGTATTATCGGTGCCGGACATATGCCACCGGACGTATTCCGTAATGAAATTCATAAATTAAAAGAACGTACCAATAAACCTTTCGGTTGTAACATCATGTTGATGTCGCCGTTTGTTAAAGAAGTTATGCAAGTTGTCTTGGAAGAACGCGTTCCGGTAATTACAACCGGTGCCGGTAATCCGAGTACATACGTGCCTGCATTAAAAGAAATCGGTACTAAAGTTATTCCTGTAGTAGCTTCCGTATTGCTCGCTAAACGTTTGTTGCGCGGCGGTATTGATGCGGTAGTTGCGGAAGGTACCGAATCGGGCGGTCACGTAGGGGAAATCACAACTATGTGCTTAATTCCTCAGATTGCTGACGCTGTAAACGTACCGGTTATCGCTGCCGGCGGTATTGCTGACGGTCGCGGTGCGGCTGCAGCCTTCGCTTTGGGCGCCAGTGCGGTACAAATGGGCACACGTTTTGTATTATCCGAAGAATGTATTGCTCATGCTAACTATAAAGAAGCCGTATTAAAGGCAAAAGACCGTTCCACCGTTATGACTGGTCTTACGACAGGTCATCCGGTTCGTATTTTAGAAAACTTATTATCCCATCAGTACCAGGAATTGGAATTCAGCGGTGCTCCTAAAGAAGAATTGGAAGCTTTGGGTGCCGGTGCACTTCGCAAAGCGGCTATTGAAGGGGACGTTAAAAACGGTTCCGTTATGATTGGGCAGATTTCCGGTATGTTACAGGATGTAAAACCTTGTGCTCAAATCATTCGCGATATTATGGCCGAAACCGAAACCGTAATCGGCGGCTTACAAAAGATCATTAAATAATACAGGAGGCGTTACTAGTGAAAACAGCATTTGTATTTCCTGGCCAAGGTTCTCAAAAGTAGGTATGCTTCAAGATTTATATAATGCCTATGACATTGTAAAACAGCGTTTTGCTGAAGCTGATGAAGCATTGGGCTACTCCATTACGAAGCTTTGCTTTGAAGGTCCTGATACCGAATTGGTTAAAACGGCTAACACACAACCGGCTATTTTAACAGCCAGCGTTGCTTGTTATGAAGTATTGAAAGAAAAGGGCTTTACTCCTGATATCGTGGGCGGTCACAGCTTGGGCGAATACAGCGCTCTAGTGGCAGCCGGCGTACTTGATTTTAAAGATGCTGTTTACCTCGTTCATAAACGCGGTGAATTCATGCAGGATGCTGTTCCATTGGGTGAAGGTGCCATGGCGGCTATCTTGGCTTTACCTCGTGAAGAAGTAGTGGCGATTTGTGAAAAAATCGACAAAGAAGTCGGTTCCGTTCAGGCAGTAAACTTCAACTGCCCGGGTCAAATCGTAATTGCCGGTGCTACGGTTGCCGTAGAAAAAGCTGCTGAAGAAATGAAAGCAGCCGGCGCGAAACGTGCCGTTATGTTACCGGTAAGTGCTCCGTTCCACAGCCGTTTGATGGAACCGGCTGCGGCCCGTTTGAAAGACGAATTGGACAAAGTAACTGTTAACGATGCCAAGATTCCGGTAGTAGTTAACGTAACCGGTGAAATTTTGACCGATGCGAACGCTATTAAAGAATCCCTCGTTATCCAGGCGGCTCATCCTGTTCTTTGGGAAGATTGCGTAGCTACCATGATTAATTATGGCGTAGGCAACTTCGTAGAAGTAGGTCCGGGCAAAGTTTTGACCGGTTTTACCAAAAAAATTAACAAAGAAATGCAATTGGCTAATGTAGAAGATGTAGATTCCTTAGGGAAACTATTGAATTTTTAGAAGGGGTTCGATAAAATGCAGTTAACAGATAAAGTTGCTTTAGTTACCGGTGCCTCTCGTGGTATTGGCCGTGCCATTGCTTTGTTAATGGCTAAACAGGGTGCCGACGTAGTAGTGAATTACAGCGGCAGCGAAGGGGCTGCGCAAGAAACCGTAGATGCTATTTTGGCTATGGGCCGCAAGGCTATCAAAATTAAAGCTAATGTAGCAATGCCGAAGAAGTAGCGGCTATGGTTGACGAAGCGCACACAACTTTCGGTCGCATCGATATTTTAGTAAATAACGCCGGCATTACCCGTGACGGTTTGCTCATGCGTATGAAAGACAGCGATTGGGATGATGTTATCAACATCAACTTGAAAGGTGTTTATCTGATGACCAAAGCGGTTTCCAAAATTATGATGAAACAGCGCAGCGGTAAAATTGTTAATATGACATCGGTTGTAGGTGTGACCGGTAATGCAGGCCAGGCCAACTATAGTGCCTCAAAAGCCGGCGTAATCGGTTTTACTAAAACTTGTGCTAAAGAATTGGCATCCCGCGGTATTACCGTGAATGCGATTGCACCGGGTTTTATTCACACCGACATGACGGATGTTTTACCTGATAAAGTGAAAGACGCCATGGTTCACACGATTCCGTTGGGCCGTATGGCAGAGCCGGATGAAGTAGCTGCTGTAGCTGCTTTCCTAGTCAGCGATATGTCGAGTTATATTACGGGTCAAGTCATTAATGTTGACGGCGGCATGGTAATGTAGCTAATATATATAGAGCAAACAATGAAAGGAGGTGAAATCACAATGACCACGTTTGATAAAGTTAAAACGATCGTTGTGGAACAGTTAGGCGTTGACGAAGCTGAAGTTAAGATTGATTCTACATTCATTGACGACTTAGGAGCTGACTCCTTAGACATCGTTGAATTGATCATGGCTTTCGAAGAAGAATTCAATGTTGAAATTCCTGATGATGTAGCTGAAAAAATTAAAACAGTGAAAGATACGGTAGAATACATCGATTCTATCAAAGAAGCGTAAGACTTACTTGTGCACCGGTAGGAGGCGGCAACGCCTCCTAGTCGGTATACGTAACAGGAGGAATTTATAGTGAAGCTCCCTGAACTTCGCATCGGAAATCTGGTAGCAAAGGTGCCAATCATTCAAGGCGGCATGGCAATCAGATTGTCTACGGCTCGTCTTGCAGCAGCTGTAGCTAATGAAGGTGGCATCGGTCTAATTGCGGCCTCCGGTATGCCATTTGATGAATTACGTTATGAAATTAAATTAGCTCGAAAATTATCACCTACGGGTATTATTGGTATAAATGCAATGGTAGCAGCTTCCGAGTTTGCTGGCCTAGTGCGAACGGCTATTGAAGAAGGTATTGACCTCGTTGTAGCCGGTGCAGGTTTTTCTCGTGATATGTTTGGTATGGGGAAAGAATCGGGTACTCCCATTGTTCCGATTGTGTCCTCCGGGAAATTGGCTCGTATTTCTGAAGGCTTGGGTGCGGCCGCTGTCATCGTTGAAGGCAGTGAAGCCGGTGGTCATTTAGGTACAAATCGCTCATCGCGTGAGATTGTACCGGAGGTGTTGAAGGCCGTTAAAAATATCCCGGTAATAGGAGCGGGTGGCGTTCTCGACGGGAAAGACATTGTCGAAATGATGAAATTAGGAGCAAACGGCGTACAAATGGGTAGTCGTTTTGCAGCTAGTGAAGAATGCAATGCATCGGATGAGCTTAAAAAAATGTACTTACGTGCTAAAGCGCCTGAAGATGTTGTATTGATAGAGAGTCCGGTAGGATTGCCGGGGCAGGCGATTCGTAACAAATTCGCTGCTTCTGTATTGGACGGTACTGTACCGCCACCAACTGAATGTGACCGTTGCTTAAAGCATTGTTCTCACAAATTTTGCTTGATTAAAGCCTTAGAACGGGCACAGCAAGGTGATGTGGAAACCGGTTTGGTATTCTCCGGCAATAATATGCGCAAAGTAGATGAGATTTTGCCGGTTAAGGAGATTTTCCGTCGTTTGTTAGCGGAAGTATCTCAGATTGATTAATGTATTTCAATGCATAGTTTACATGTGAGGTGAAATAATTGGAAAAACGTGTTGTTATTACCGGTTTAGGGGCTGTAACGCCTGTAGGTATCGGTAAAGATGCTTTTTATGAAGCTTTATTGGCGGGTAAATCCGGG
>ENA-OPZN01000340-OPZN01000340.1-human-gut-metagenome-genome-assembly--contig:-NODE-340-length-15728-cov-4.078457_pt1 | contig 15728 bp, 18 predicted proteins | sample MGYA00242483_ERZ504503 | MGnify/ENA primary metagenome ERZ504503 (study PRJEB26092, sample SAMD00036285) | human gut metagenome | host: Homo sapiens | study: EMG produced TPA metagenomics assembly of... | reverse complement strand
CTTTCGATAAATTTTATGATTATGTTTTTCATAATCTTTGGAGTGATTAAGATGAAAACTGATAATATGGATATTACAATTGATGATATTATCAATACCGTAAAAAGTTATAATCCACAAGCTAATTTTGATTTAATTACTAAAGCTTATAATCTTGCTTATGAGGCACATGCTGACCAAAAACGTATTTCAGGTGAAATGTATATCACACATCCATTACATGTTGCTATGATTTTAACTGATTTACATATCGATGATGTTACTATTGCTGCTGCCTTATTGCATGACGTTGTGGAAGATACAATCTATACCATTGAACAAATGAAAGAACTCTTTGGCGAAGAAGTTGCTATGCTCATTGACGGCGTAACTAAACTCAGCAAAATGAAATATAAATCCAAAGAGGACCAACAGCTTGAAACATATCGCAAAATGTTTTTAGCTATGGCTAAAGATATTCGTGTAATCATGATAAAATTAGCCGACCGCTTGCATAATATGCGTACCTTAAAATATATGCGTGAAGAAAAACAAAAACGCATTGCTAAAGAAACGCTAGAAGTTTATGCACCACTTGCTAATCGCCTTGGTATTTCCAATATCAAATGGGAACTTGAAGATTTATGTTTGCGTTATCTTGAACCTGAAACTTATTATGATTTAGTCGATAAAGTAAATCAAAAACGTGAAGAACGTCAAGGTTTTATCAATGATGCTGTGGCAAAAATCCAACAAGAATTTGATAAAATTCATTTAAAAGGTGAAATCAAAGGTAGAGCAAAACATTTCTACAGTATCTACCGCAAAATGAAAAAAAGCAATAAAGATATCTCCGATATTTTCGATTTACTCGCTGTGCGTGTATTAGTGCAGACTATCCCTGATTGCTACACTGTACTTGGTATTATTCACGCTATGTGGAAACCATTACCAGGTAGATTTAAAGATTATATTGCTGTACCAAAAACTAACGGCTATCAATCTTTGCATACTACTGTAATCACAGATAATGGTCTTCCACTTGAAATTCAAATTCGTACTTTTGCCATGCATGCTATTTCAGAATATGGTATTGCTGCTCACTGGAAATATAAAGAAGCTGGCAATAAAAGTATAGGAGCCAATAGCGAATACGATAAAAAACTTTCATGGCTTCGCCAAATGATTACACTTCAAGATGAATTTTCCGACCCACGCGAATATTTTGAAGCACTCAAAATTGATATTTTCTCCGATGAAGTATTCGTATATACTCCTCGCGGTGATGTTATCAATTTACCAAAAGGCTCAAACCCTATAGATTTTGCTTATCACATTCATACAGATATCGGCAATCACTGTGTAGGTGCTAAAGTAAATGGCAAAATTGTTCCACTTGAATATACTTTACAAAACGGTGATATTGTTTCTGTAATTACCAATAAACAAAATAATGGCCCAAGTCCAGATTGGTTAAATATCGTAGCTTCTTCACAGACAAGAACAAAAATCCGCCAATGGTTCAAAAAACAACGCCGTGAAGAGAATATCGCCCTCGGTCTTGAATTACTAGAAAATGAAGACTAAGTCATTTAGGATACAATTTTTAAAAGATTTTAGCGAAAAATGATAGACTTTTACAAGTAGCTCAAAAATTAAATATCCAAAATACTGATGATATGTTTGCTTCTATCGGTTTTGGTGGTATCACTGTAAATAGCATTATGAGTAAACTCATTGCTTTTTATAAAAAAGACCTACAGGAAATCACCCCTCCGGATATTTCACAAATGCTTGAAAAAATCAAGCCTAAAACACCTAAGAAAAAAGCAAGTCATGGTATTTTAGTCGAAGGTGAAGATGGTTTCCTTGTGCATTTAGCAAAATGTTGTAATCCTATCCCAGGCGACCAAATAATCGGTTATATAACTCGTGGTCGCGGTGTATCTGTCCATCGTGCCGATTGTCCAAATGTATTGCGTGAAGGCAATGATATGATGCGCGTCATTGATGTAAATTGGGATATCAGCACAGACCAATCTTATCCTGTAACTATCGAAGTTGGTTGCTACGATAGACAAGGTATCTTAACTGAAATTATCGCTAGAATTTCCGATGCAAAAATAAATATTGAAAATATTTCCTCTCGCAGTATTCCTAGCAATAAAACTGCTGTCATGACTATTACTTTCCATACAAAAAATTTAGCTCGTGCAGAACAATTAATGAATACACTCCGCCGTCTTAAAGATGTTTATAGCGTTCGTCGTAATTTGAGTAGTTCTGCTAAAGAAAAATAAACTAATAAAATTACAAAGGAGCATTATCATGAAAATAAAAGCCTTAGTAGTTGGCCCAATCATGGAAAATTGCTATATTTTATATGATGAACAAACTTTAGAAGGCATAATCGTCGACCCAGGCGATGAAGCTACAAGTATTTTAAATATGATCAATAATTTAAAACTTCATATTAAATATATTGTAAATACACATGGTCATGCTGACCATATTGGCGCTAATAAAGAATTAGGTTTAGCTCTAAAAGCAAAATTGGCTATTCATGCTGATGATGCTTGTATGCTCACTGACCCACATCTCAATCTTTCTGAAAATGGCTATATGGGTAGACCTATAATTTCTCAACCTGCCGATATAATCTTACATGAAGGCGATATTATTTCTTTTGGCAATTGCAATCTAAAAGTAATCCATACTCCAGGGCATACACCTGGTGGAATTTGCCTTGTTGGTGAAGGCGTTGTTATGAGTGGCGACTCTTTATTTGCTGGCTCTATTGGTAGAACTGATTTTCCTACTGGCTCTATGACTGATTTAATTTCCAATTTAAAAGCAAAAATCTTGACTTTAGATGAAAATTTAACTGTTTTTCCTGGTCATGGTGGAGCAACTACTATTGCCTATGAAAAACAAATCAATCCTTATTTAGGTTAAATAAAAATGATAAATGATTTTTCACCTGAAATATTAGATTTAAATACTATTGATGAAGCGCGCCAAGCTATGCAAGATATCCACTGCACTGATGCTGGCATAAAAATAATGCAAGATAAAGCTCTTTTCAAAGTGATAAAACTCTATGATGTAAATAGCAAAGCTGCCAATATTTTAAAACAAACATTTTTAAGTAAAGGTGGCGAAGTTGCTATCTCTCGTCATTGTGCTGATTTAAGCAAAGAAACTAGTGATGTCATCATTATGGCGACTATATATCAATATAAAAGAGCCATACCTGTATTGAAAATGCAACCTTGGAAATTAAAACAAATCGCTGAAATTTTAACTACCATGATAAAAGAGGTTTAAAGATGGTTTATTTTTGTAAATATCAATTTGAAAATATCTCTTTATATCTAGTAGCGACAGAAACTCATTTAATTAATATTCAATTTACGCAACCACAAAAAGCTCTGTTACAAACAACAGAGCTTTTATCTATGGCTACTATTCAATTAGATGAATACTTCCAAGGGAAACGCACTACATTTTCTTTACCATTTAAATTAACAGGTACGCCATTTCAACTTGCAGTATGGAAAGAACTTCAAAATATTCCCTATGGACAAACTACTAGTTATAAAGAAATCGCTCAAAAAATCAATAAGCCTAAAGCATGTCGAGCTGTAGGCATGGCTAATAATAAAAATCCACTGCCTATTATCATTCCCTGTCATCGTGTGATTGGCTCTAATGGAAAATTAATCGGTTATGCAGGTGGATTAAAATTAAAAAATTATCTCTTAGAATTAGAAAAATCACATACTAATTTTTAATATAAAACTACAAATATAAGAAGGTTGATTTTATGAACTACAAAGGCGTTATATTTGACCTTGATGGCACTCTTGTTAATTCTTTAACAGATTTAGCAAATAGTGTAAACACTGTACTTACTGAATATAATTTACCTACTCATGATATCGAAAGTTATAAATATCGTGTAGGTAATGGCATAAAAAAAATTAATGGAGCGTTCCCTACCTCAAGATAAACAGTATCTTTTAGATGAAGCTTTAGCTAAATTCAAACAAGTATACGCTAAACATAATTTAGACCATACAGCACCTTATGAAGATATCTTAACTTTATTAAAAAAATTACAACAACAAAATATAAAACTCGGTATTTGTACAAATAAACATGATGAAGCTGCTAAAAATATCGTAAAATTATTATTTGGTGAAGGTATTTTCAGCGAAATAATCGGCGATAAAGCTGGATTAAAACGCAAACCAGATCCAGGCAAAGTCTTAATGATTGCTCAAAATTGGCAATTAAAACCTCAAGAAATAGCTTATCTTGGAGACTCTGATGTAGATATGCAGACTGCCAAAAATGCCGATATGTTAGCTGTTGGTGTATTATGGGGCTTTAGACCTGCTGATGAATTAAAACAAAATGGCGCAGATATTTTAATTGCTAAACCACTTGATTTATTAACTCAAGTATCATTTGCTAAATAATTATTTATTATAGAAAGGATTTTTTAATTAATGAAAAGTAAAATTCCTGTTCAATTAGGACAGAAATATGAAATAAAAATCACAGGAATGGGACAAAGCGGTGAAGGCGTTGGACGCTTTGAAAATTTCACTGTATTTATTCCTTATGCACTTCCTGGAGAAACTGTAGAGGCTAAAATCACACTTGTGAAAAAAATTATGCTACAGGTGAAATAGTATCTATACTTGAAAAAACTTCAGACAGAATAAAACCAATCTGTAAAGTATATGATGACTGTGGTGCTTGCCAGCTTCAACATTATTCTTATGAAGCTCAACTCAATGCTAAAAACAAAAGTAATCGATATGATGGAACATATCGCTATCAAAAAGATATCATCATTCACCCTACTATGCCATCTGTTCATGAATGGCACTATCGCAATAAAATGCAATTTCCAATCGGCAGAAGCAAAAAAGAAGGTATTATCGTTGGTTGTTATGCCCATAGCAGTCATAATATCATCAATACCGAAAACTGCCATATTCAAAAAACATACAAATAATGTAATTGCCAATGCTGTACGTGAAATGGCTACAAAATTTAAATTAAGTGTCTATGATGAAAAACTCACTATGGTCTTTTACGCCATGTCGTAGGTCGTACTAATCGCGATGAAACTGAATGTATGGTTGTACTCGTTACTGCTCAACCAAAAATACCTCGCGTGCGTGAAATCGTGAATTTCTTACGCTCCAAAATTCCAAATTTGACAAGTGTCGTACAAAATATCAATACTGGTAGAAATATATCATCATGGGCAAAGAGTGCAAAATTCTTTGGGGTGCTTCTCATATCACAGATAGATTAGGTAGTCTAAAATTCAAAATATCCGCACTTTCCTTCTTCCAAGTAAATACAGAACAAGCAGAAAAATTATATGAATGTGCTTTAAAATACGCTAATTTAACAGGTAAAGAAATTGTAATTGACGGCTATTGTGGCACAGGTACTATCTCTTTATTTTTAGCTCAAAAAGCCAAAAAAGTTTACGGTATGGAAATCGTACCTGAAGCAATCCGCGACGCTATCGCCAATGCTCGTGATAACAATATAAGAAATGCTGAATTTTTGACAGGCGATGCTGCTAAATTAATGCCTCAACTCTATCGCAAAGGACTTCGTCCAGATGTAATCGTAACTGACCCACCAAGAGCAGGCTGTGCACCAGAAGTTTTAAAAAACTTTCGCTGCTATGAGACCAAAACGCATTGTCTACGTATCTTGTAATCCTGCTTCACTTGCTCGCGATATCGATATCTTAGACGAATTAGGCTATAAAGCTACAGAAATCCAGCCTGTAGACATGTTCCCACAAACAGGTCATGTAGAATCTGTATGTCTATTATCCCATCAAAATACAAAGTAGGTTTCAGTACCATATAAACCAGAGAATGATAACTAGGAGCTGATACATGGAAGTGCGACATGCAAGGAGATCAAAGAGTATATCGCAACAAAATATAATGCTAACATTTCTTCTCTGTATATAGCTCAGGTCAAGAAGAAAGCGGACATTGATAAGCGTGAATGATTCAATAAACCGAAGGGTACTGACAGTAAGCAATCTCAGGTACCTGCTAATAAAGAACAGATAATCATGGATACGCTGAAGCATTTCAATATGATCTTAAAATTAAACACAATCAAAAATTAACCTACAGTAATACAGTCAAGAAGCCAAGACTCGCAGCAAAGTCCTGGCTCCTTTTTTATGTGTTATTATATACGTATAGAAGTGAACACGTATCAACTTCTGATATTTCGCTTGTTATAATACAATCATAAGTTAATAATGAATATTTACCATTAATGTATATTCTGCTGCATGAGCTTATAGCAAAAGTTTGTAATATGAAGGCTGTGAACAGATTCTTAGGGATTTTCCCCCTTGATTATCTGTTTGCAGCCTTATTGTTTTGGAAACAAGGAGGATTTAAGATAGCAAGACCTATAGGCGGCAAAACAAAAGATATCAATCAGTATTTCAGTAGATGAAGAGACGAAAAAATGCTGCATAGAATGGCATTTGTGAGACATACAAATATTTCAGCTTTGATCACAAGTTTTGTATGGGACCTCGAGAATGCAAGACTGAAAGAAGAAGACAGTAAGAATGATGAGTAATGAAGTGCCGAAGAAACATCGTATAAAAATGCTATGATAGAAAAAACAATAAGAGTGCTCAATCTCATTATGCTTCCATCTACCAAGAATTTTAGAGATGTATTGTCATTCAAAGAAGACATAAGATCTATGTTATAGCAACTAGCCCTCAAATAAAAAGTGATAGCATAAATGAACTTTATTATGACGCTGACGAACTGATGTTATACGATCTGGAGACGATATGTGATCTTGAAATGATAACGACTTATTAACGACTTATTTATGGTCACTTAGAGTAATGTATAGCATTATTGGTACGAGTTTGACAGAAGATTTTAACACGAATGAACTAACAAAGATGGGTATTCTCTATTACTCTGTCAATGTTCGCTTGGTCAATCTTCATGGACACTTCATAAGATGTCGACAATGTTGTCGATAAACAAGAAAGTTGTTACGTATGCGAAGCATAGCTCTGCAGCCTCTGTAGTTCGTGAGCTATGTGATACGGTACATGAACTAGCTGGTTTACCTAAGGAATAATTGACTTGGAAAGTGCATACGACTATAATCATATACGTATGGACATAATACGTTTCCCGATGAAAGGGTGGAAATAGATATGGCAAAAAAAGGAAATAATCTTTGATAGTGCAGTTCAGGCAAGAGTACAGGAGCAAGAAAAGATTACTGCTGCGGTAACTAGTGTTGCGCCCAACAAAAAAGGTTGCCAAAACAAAAATTACGCTGTCAATCACACAAGAGGACAGTGATATTGTGAAAATGCATGCGCTCAAGAATCATACGACTGTAAGCGATCTATTACATGAATGGATTCAGGAAAAGTGCGTGAAGTGATAATCAGATAATAAAAGGATGATATACATATATGAATGAATTTATTAATGGTGAATGCTTAGAGGAAATGAAAAAAATGCCTGATGAGAGCATTGATTTTATTTTTACTTCACCGCCATACGCTAATCAAATCAAAGATTATGGAGCTACTGGGATAAAGATTAAACCTGATCAATTTGATAATTGGTTTTTACCACGTGCTCAAGAAATGTATCGAATATTGAAATCAGAAGGAAGTTTTGTATTAAATATCAATGATAAACTTGATGGTAAGTTTCAAAGTTTATTTGTATTTAAGCTGGTCGTAATGTTGGTAGAACAGGTGGGATTTCATCTTGTGCGTGATTATATTTGGTATAATCCAGCAACACCTCCAAATGTGTTTTCAAGAGGTACAATGGGTAGAACAAAAAAATCTCACGAATACTGTTTATGGTTCAGTAAAACAGACAAGTGGACATTTAACATGGATCCTATTCGAAAACCATATGGTGATAGAATGATGGAATTGTTTCAATCTGCTCCGCAGGGCGACCGAAGTGCGAATTCTCGTCCGAGCAGGCATAATTTCGATTTAAGCCGTGCATGGAAAAATAATGGAGGTTCTGATCCAGGAAGTGTTATCTCAATAAGTAATACGAGTAGCAATGATACATTTCATCGTTTATGTAAACAGTTTGGAATTGGTCATCCAGCACGTTTTCCCGAATCACTTGTTGAGTTCTTTATTAAAGCAGGTACAAATGAAGGAGACGTTGTACTTGATCCATTTGGTGGTTCTGGAACTACTGCTATTGTTGCCCATAGACTAGGACGTGACTTCAGATATATTGAGATAAATCCTGAATATCATGAAATGGCACAAAAGTGGTATGAAGTAGAATTTTCTTCTGATGCAGTATACAACAAAAATATGGACCGCTTCTGCACGGATATGCTTCCAAAATGCAAATGGTCCCTATTACCTTTTGGCTTTTTTATATGATCTTTATAAAGCGTGGTTCCCTACAGTTGGTTTATACGAAAAGCCTCAAACAAAAACTGTTTTTGTGGCCCGATTAACGGAATTTCTGAAGAACGATTCAAATTGGAAAGTTGCTGATAATTTATTATCAACTAATGCTAATAACATGCCCATGCCAGAGCTATTGATTGCGAAATATGATTTGAAAAACTGGATGAATAAAGATTATAAGGGCAATGATGTCGATATAATATGTAGCCCATCTATTCAGACAAAGTATAAGGGGATTTATAGAAATGGCAAGCCATCGTTTATCTCAGAAGGAACTACATGATCTATTCCTGGAAGATTTAGGCGTTTGTGCTGAGGATGTTGAAAATAATGGTCATAAGCCATTAATATTACGATTGAAGTATCCATTCAATCGTGAATTGAAAGTATATCTTTTCAATTGTACAGCGCCGCCAGGCGGAAGATCAATAGATGAGTTTAAAGTCCAATTAATTTTGGATGGTCAAAAGCGTGGAGAAAGAGGAAAGTTTGATACATCTGATGGTAAGACAACGTTGATAATTGGATATGCAACACCGTTTATCGATCCGTCGGATGGAATTTGGATTTTATTTGAATTAGATAAACATAAGGAATTTGCATATTCAGCCAATATTCAGGTATATCTGAGACAAATATTGCCTGCACTTGAGGGAAAAGTCCACGTATGCCAGAAAAATAATAAGGAGATCCTTGTGATTGCTCAGCGACAGTATCTCAAAAATGCATTACAAGAGCGATTTAACATTGATCTTCATATAATGTTAGAGAGGGCGGAACATGGAGTTACAGAAACATAATTTCAGACCTGATTATAATAAGAGTGAACATAACATAGCAGATGATTTTTATCTTCCTGCTATGCGTAGTTCTTGTCAGTATGACCGTATATCAGGTTATTTTGGAAGTACAATATACATTCTTGCTTGGTCTGCACTTCAAGAGTTTATTGTAAATGGCGGAAAAATTCGCATTATTTGTTCGCCTGTAATTTCAGACACAGATAAAGACGCAATGACCGAAGGTTATTCTGCAATCAATGACATAATCTTAAAAGAATCACTATCTAAGGAATTGAATGAGTTATTTGCACTTGATAATCTCTCAAAACCTGCACGTGTTTTGGCTTGTCTCGTAGCTGAAGGTATTATAGATGTCAAGATTGCAGTACCTAAAAGTGGTATGGAACCAGATCTTGAAAGATTGTTTCATGATAAAGTAGGAATCTTTATAGATTCACGTGGAAGTGCAGTAGGATTTAGAGGTTCTATGAATGAAACTTTTCAAGGATTGTCAGATTGTGGAAATTTAGAATCTATAGATGTATTTCCGAGTTGGGCAGATGTTAGAGATGCACAGCGAGTACAAAGTGCTACGAGTTATTTCAATAGACTTTGGAATAAATCTGAACCACATGTTTTAGTTTATGATTTTCCTGATGCTGTTAGAAAAAGTTTGATTGATAAAAGTAATGGGTACGACTGGAAAACACTTGTAAAAGAAATATCTACGTCGATATCGCTTGCTAAAAAATGGGCACCAAATAAAAAAATGCATCAAAATCACCACGAAAGCATCAGTTAACGGCTTTGGAGAACTGGGTAAGTAATGGAAGACATGGCATTTTGGAGCATGCAACAGGCAGTGGAAAAACTTTTACGGCAATTTGCGCCATTCGTGATGCTTTAGATCGTGACAAGTCAGTTTTAGTATTGGTCCCGTCAAAAGAGCTTTTACGGCAATGGAAAACAGAAATCGAAGATAATATAAAGGATATCCCTGTCCGATATTTAATGTGTGGTGATGGATTCAATTCCTGGAAAACTAATAATACATTGCAGTTGTGGACACGACCAAGCGATACGCAGAAGAAAATAACTATTGCAATTATGGATACAGCATGTGGTGATCATTTTATTCGCAATGTGGTTGATGGCTCACATTTATTGCTTGTTACTGATGAAGTGCACCGCATTGGTAGTCCTGCAAGAAGAAATATTTTGAAAATTAATGCAGGTGAGAGATTAGGTCTGTCAGCAACACCAATCCGTTATGGAGATCCAGAAGGAACTGCTGCAATTTTTGAATATTTTGGCGGTGTTGTACCACCTGTTTTTTCATTGGAAGATGCCATAAAAAGCAATGTACTTACGAAATATTATTATCATCCGCTTCAAGTTCATCTAACCCCAGAGGAACAGGATGAGTGGAAATCAATATCCAAAGAAATAAGTCGATTGATTGCTATAGAGAAAAGATCAGGTGAGTCCATTAGTACAATAATTGCATCCAATCCAAGAATACAGATGAAGTTACTTTCAAGAGCACGCATCGTAAAACAAGCAGCCAATAAAATACCGCTTGCTCTTGAAATAATCAAAAAATATTACAAGGATGAGCAAAGATGGATTATTTATTGTGATAATCAAAGACAACTTGGAGATATTCTCTCCTTGCTCTTAGATAATGGATTTAATGCGTATGAATATCATTCTGATATGGATGGCGATAGAAATGAGACTTTAAGCTATTTCGGAAAATATGGCGGTATACTTGTTTCCATTCGTTGTTTGGATGAAGGCGTTGACATACCGTCAACGACACATGCATTGATCTTAGCATCTTCAAAGAATCCACGAGAATTTATTCAGCGACGTGGTCGCATACTTAGACGATATCCAGAGAAATATTTCGCACAGTTATATGATGCGATTATAATGCCTGAGATTTCATTTGATGATGAGGAAGATGCTAGCAATTCAATTGTTATGGCTGAATTGTCACGTGCAATTCAATTTGGCGAATGGGCAGAAAACCCATCGTGTGTGTCAGATTTGCGTATTATTGCGCGAAGATATGGCATTAATTATCAAGATATTAAGGATGGAGGAATCGAGGATGACAAGACAGAACGTGACTGAACTTCTGGCCGTTTTGGAAGAAATTCGATCAAATGAATATCCAGATGTGCCAAAAGAAATGATAGAACAGATTGCTTTAGCACAGTTTGATAATCAGGATGACCGTAATAAGGCAAGAGTTGAGACAATACAGGTGATTGCATCATATGTCAATAAGATAAGTTAATCGGAGGCAAACTATGTTACATTTTAGAAAAATGACGCTTCGTGATTTTGGTCCATATAAAGGCGAGCAGGTTATTGATTTTTCTGATCAGTCAGGTGTAACCATTTTTTGGGGCAATAATGGACGCGGTAAAACGACGTTGCTGAATGCTTTCCGTTACGGGTTATTTGGAGTAGTTCAGCGAAGAAATGGTGTTTTGAAAAATTTAAGTGCGATGTGTAACGCTGAGGCAGTTGTTGAAGAAAGATACGGTTTTTCTGTTATTCTGGATATGACGAATGATGGTGATACTTATCGTTTGACTCGACAACTGGCTTTAAGGCCTGGCGTTGTTAAACCCGCTGGTGAAGAAGATTATGAAAAAGTGCTTTCTTTGAATAAGAATGGTTCTATCTTGTCACCTGAGGATAGAGAACATGAGTTAAATGTTATCATGCCTGAACAGGTGGCGAGATTCTTCTTGTTCGATGCAGAACTTCTTCAGGAGTATGAAGAATTGCTGGAAACTAATACTGCTGATGGAGATCAGATAAAGACATCTATCGAAAAGATTCTTGGCGTTCCTGTACTGCAGAATGGAGTAGTTGATGTTGAAGACTGTCTATCTAATTATGAACGACAGAAATCAAGAGCTGCGCGTGCAGATGACAAGACAATGCAACTTGGTCAAGAACTAGAAAATCTAACAGCAAATATTGAAGAGCATCAGAATATTATACGAGAAAAACAGGATGAACAGATTGAACTGATACGTGAGAAAAATAATCTTGAGGGAAAAATGCAGGATACTGATAAACTTCGTAATTGGATCACTCAGCGAAATGAAGCTGAGCAAAATAAAAAGAAAGCTGAAGGTAAATTAGCTGATATTCAGGCGCAACTTCGTGAAGTTATGCGCAATGCATGGCGTGGAATGTTGCTTAATACAATTCGTGATATTCGTGAAAACATTGAGTCTGAAATAACAATTCTTGATGGAAAGCGTCAAAAAAAGAAGGTTGCGGATAGGTTCATTCTTGAAATGAAGAAAGCCATCAGTGATCGTGTTTGTCCTGTGTGTGGACAGGATGTATCTAGTGATATTATTCAGAAGCTTCGTAATCACATTAGTGAATCGACAAATGAATTTGCAGGATTGACAGAGAAAGAAAGACAACGCCTTTCTGACTTGAATTTACAGTTGTCGACTATTAGAGATTTATCTTCTGATACAGAAAATATGAAGACAAAAATCGCGATGCTAGAAGAACGAAAAGATGAACTTGAATTGGATATCGGAATGTATAGGCAGACCATCGAAGAGCTTCGTGAAAATATTTCACGATATGGCGAAAATGTAAAGGAAGCAGACGTGTTGAGTATTTCTCGTAAACATTCTGAAGTCGAGCAGAATCTTCGTGATATCAGACGTGGTATAGAAGATGAAAACAAAAAAAGTAGCAGAATTAAAAGTGAATAAAGATAAGGTTGCAGCTACCATAGATAAGATGGCAGGCGGTACTGATTATCGTGTTGCCAGTCGTAAATATGATCTGTGCGAACATGTTTATCAGATTTTCGAAAAAAGTAAATCACTGTATCGTGAACGACTGAAACAAAACGTTGAAAAAGATGCAACTGAACTGTTTGTAAAGTTGACAGGCGATAAGGATTATGTTGGTCTGCAGATTAACGATAACTATGGTTTAGAAATCATTCATCGTTCAGGTCGTAAAGTTCCTGGAAGGTCTTCTGGCTATGAGCATATTGTTGCTTTATCACTTATTGGTGCACTACATATGAATGCTCCATTGCGTGGACCTATCATTATGGACTCTCCATTTGGACGATTGGATCCCACACACAAAGCGAATATTGCACATACACTGTCATCAATGGCAGAACAGGCAATACTGTTAGCTTATACAGGTGAGATTGATGACCAGGTTGCACGAAAAGAGATTGGTAATAAGTTGATTCATGAATATAAGCTTGAACGTGTATCATCTATGCATACAGAGATTAAGTGAGGAGGTAAAATCATGGCTGAGAATATAACATTTTTTAGTTTATCCAAGCATGCCTCTAAGATTGCAAATTGTATGAAGGATAGTGGTAATTTCCCTGACGCTTTAGTGGCTGCGAAATTTGGGATGGCATATGCTATTAAGTATTATTGGGATGAGGTAGGAACCTCCGATAAATTGATAGATTTGGATAATATCTACGACACCCAAGGCAATCATTACAATATTGGTTCTGTTGATCCTGATAAATACATTGCGCATATTATGAAGGCGTTATATCCAGGTGAAGATACTCCTTATAAATTTGCAAGAGTGTTAATGTGCTATGGCTTAAATCAACTTGGAGATTTGCTTGAAGATGGCAGATTATTTCCTATAAACAAAAATATGTGAGGTGAATCATTGTGGTGCAAGTAGCGTACGCTTTGCGTGAAGATCAAAATTCAATATTTTTGTTGCAAGATGCTGGCCGACACTACGATAAATATTGTCAGATTACCGTATTCGGAAGAAATATTATTCGTCCTGAGTTTTTTCGACAATATATGTATTTTGCACCTTTCACTGGGTATAACGGTAAATATCGTGGTGGTGTAACAGACATCATGATGTCAATAGAAGATAATAGTTGTGTACCGACGAGCAACTATGTTGCAGTAATTGATACGGAGGTTGAATTTCGAGTTACCCCCTCCGTGATTAGGCAGCTTAGTCGAGAACATATGCCTGCATGGGGAGTAAAGCCATATTTGGATTATTTTTCTGACCGAAAAAGTGGTATTTTACTTTTCTTGAGAGTATATAAAGTATCTAAGGCTTTACCGTCAGCTTTTTTAGAAAAAGGAAGTAAAGGAAGTTCACAGGTATTAAAATTATATGATCTTAATGGAGAGGAGCTGATATTTTCTACCGATGTTCTTGAACCTGTAATATCGGACAACAAATTTTCATATTTAAAAGATGAAATATTACATCTGCTAAAAGTTGAAAATGCGCTTCTGGCTTTGTATGAAAGTACAGATTCTGGATTGCAAAGTCTTCAGGAGCGAGTTATTGCTGATAGAGAAATCCAAGGTACTAAAGATCGCTGGAATAACCGACATCTTCAGTGGGTAGATGCTGATGAAGATGAGCTTGAAGACTTCGATATGGCACAACTTGATTATGAGTCTATTTATCAAGAAGTGCTTGAAATCTCTCCTGGAATGAAGGATGTGATTGATTACGTTAGAAATATCCAAGCGGCACGTTTAGGAGAATATGATTACTATTTGAAAGATATCCATACAGATTCTCCAAACAAAGAGTTTGCAGAAAATCGATTATTCGACATGAGTATGAGAGCATCTGTAAAAAGTGCATTATATCATTATAAAAAACTGGTGTCGACATTGAGGATACCTTTCAAGAAGCTTGTATCGGTATCATAATGGCTACTCGAAAGTATAACGATAACGTTATGGGGTTATTTCCGTCATATGTATCAATGTGGATGAGACAAGTCATGGATCGAAATGCTTCTCCATATGATAGAAATATGCGCATTCCTGTTCACTATCGAGAACACATTCATCAGGTCATGCAATTATTATTTGATGGCTGCCAATGTGATGATATAAATGAAATGGATAACTGTGAATTGTATTCTGCATTGATGAAGTATGCGGGATGCAATACAACACAAGAAGCATATCATTGGATTTCTATACTTCGTCCATCTGAAAGTATAGAAGACATTTTAGAGGATCCTCTGCGTGAGGAATTCCTAAAAGATACTGATTATGAAAATAGATTTGATGAATGGATTGATATTAATGACCGAAAAGTAATTAGAGATGCCATAAATACTTTATCTGAGAGAGAACAAGAAATTCTAATACGTAGGTATGGATTTGACGGTTATCCAGTAACTTCGTTAGAAGGTATTGGAAATACAATTGGTATTACACGTGAGCGTGTTCGCCAGATTGAAGTGAAAGCATTAACAAAAGTATTAAAGTATTGTTATCAGCAGCGTTTTATTTCGCGAGAACAATACTTATCTGTATTGACAGAAGGCAATAACGGCAAGGTGAAAGTGATGTACTCCCACCACTTTCGCTATCGCTTAGAAGTGGGGCTTCTTGTTCGATACAACTTTGTTGTAAGCA
>ENA-OPZN01000338-OPZN01000338.1-human-gut-metagenome-genome-assembly--contig:-NODE-338-length-15783-cov-1.822688_pt1 | contig 15783 bp, 30 predicted proteins | sample MGYA00242483_ERZ504503 | MGnify/ENA primary metagenome ERZ504503 (study PRJEB26092, sample SAMD00036285) | human gut metagenome | host: Homo sapiens | study: EMG produced TPA metagenomics assembly of... | reverse complement strand
AGAAAGTTTTATAAAGACCGCTATAGAACGGAAAAACCGCAAAAGAGAGAGGAGAAGCATTTGTTTATGATACTGGAACAGTCTGAACACGTCATTCAGGAAGTGAAAAAAGCCTTTATGGGAAAAGACGACATTATACGGCGTGTTTCTTTGCCACGATTTACGCAGGAGGACATATTTCTCCTTGAGGACAGCCCCGGAGTAGGAAAGACCACCCTTGCCCTTTGCCTTTTCAAGAGTACTGGGACTGGATTTACAAGAGAATACAGTTTTACAACAGATACCCTGCCGTCAGATATTACAGGTTTACCATGTACAACCGCCAGAATGAACAGTTTGAGTATCATGAGGGCGCTGCTATGTGCAATCTGCTGCTGGCAGATGAGATCAACCGTACTTCTCCTAAAACACAGTCTGCTCTTCTGGAAGCCATGGAAGAGCGGAGGGTAACAGTAGATGGTGTAACAAGACCTTTACCTACTCCGTTTATCTGTATTGCTACCCAGAACCCTTTAGGTACAACAGGAACCCAGGCACTTCCAAGTTCCCAGTTAGACCGTTTTATGGTTCGTCTTTCCATTGGATATCCTTCAGCAGAGGATCAGATCAAGATCTTAAAGGCCAGAAGATATTCCAACCCTCTGGAAGAGATCCAGGTAGCTGCACAGGCAGAAAACATTCTGGAGATCCAGAACTATCTTTCTGCTCTTAAGATCAGTGATGATATCCTTTATTATCTGATCCGCCTTTGTGAGGCAACCAGAGAACATCCTTTAGTAGAACTAGGAATCAGCCCACGTGGTGTCTGGGCACTGACTAAGATGGCAAAGGCATGGGCAATCTTAAAAGACCGCAGCTATGTGATCCCGGAGGATGTACAGGAAGTATTTACGGATGTATGCGCCCACAGACTGATCCTTAAGCCCCAGGCCCGTTTAGAGGGAATTTCAGAAAAAGAGATCCTTCAGGATATATTAAAAGAAACAAAACCTTTGAAAGACCCTAAGAGGTGGAATGCATGACAAGGATCAGGATCGGCTTCGGCACAGCAGTAGTGGCAACAGCTGTTCTGTTTTTCTTAAGCGGTTCTTATTTTACAGCCGGTGTATTTATAATAGAAATTTTATTGCCTGTGGTCTTACGTTTCTTTTTACGTCTTGAGACGAATGGAATGGAGCTGGAAATGCATACCCGCTCTGCCTGCCGTCTCGGACAGACAATAGAGATCGATATCTCTGTGAAAAGCAGATGGCGGTGTCTGGCAGCAGCCAGGATCCAGGCAGATCTTTCCTATGATAATAAAATGTTCCAGGTCAACAGGAATATCCCGTTAGCCCTTGACATCAATAAACGTTCTTTTGGTATATCGATCCCTTGGGAACCGAAGATGTGCGGAGGCGCGATCCTCAGCCTTAGTAATGTGCGCTGCTATGATATTTTGGCTTAAACTGTATAAAGACAGAATTTCATCAGGTACAGCATCTGACGGTTTATCCGGAGAAAATATCCATGCGTCCTGTGGCATCCGGAAATCAGAAAGGACGCCAGAATGAAGGACAGCAGACGCTGAGTAAAAAAGGTTATGATGCAACGGAAGTTTTTGAGCTGCGTGAATATCAGCCGGGAGACAGTATCCGAACGATCCACTGGAAACTTTCAGAAAAGTTTGACACCGTTCTGGTAAGAGAACCAAGTGATACGTCCAGTTATGATATTCTGGTGATGTTTGACGCAGGTCTTACTTCTGGAGAGGTCACATATGAACCGGATGTTTTATCAGGAGCAGTCAGCGCTGCAGCCGCAGTCAGTGAAAAAACTGATGGAACATAAGGTCCCTCATTATCTGGGCATGTGGGCCGGAAATAAAATATATCTGAACCAGATCACAGGACAGCAGGAATATGATAATACCATGGATACCTGGATGAACCTTTCCCTTCAGAAAGAGCGGGGGATGGGCTTAAAGAGCCTTATTGCGGAAAAATCTCACAGTAATTACCGCAGGATCCTGTATTTTACTGCAGGACCTGTCCGGATGAGGTTTATGAACTGGCAAAAGATGTAAGTGTAACAGCTGTGTGTATTTTAGATGAAGAGGGAGAGATACGTACTACAGAAAGAGGTATGTGCGTATTAACAGAGATCCCATTAGAAAAATTAACCACAGACATGCAGAATATCATTGTGTAGAAAGGAAGACAAAACATAAACTATGGCGGGTGTGATACAGGAAATATCATCAGGGAAAAATAATAAGAACAGGGATATTTTAAACGCGCTGCCATTGTGCATGATACTGGTGGCAGGAAGCATTTTATCCTGGTTTAAGATTGCGGCGATCGACCTTGTTTTTGAGGCTGCGGCTTTTGGGATAGCAGAAATTGTTTTATGTCTGACTGCTGTATACGGACTCTTGTCTTCCAAAGATAAGAAATGGGCATTTTTTATTCCTGCCGCCGGTGCGGCAGTACTGACCTTTATAAGACCGGTACAGATATTAAACGGATTTTTAAGCTTTTTAAATATCTGTATTTACAGCTGGAATGAAAAATATGAAGATGGAGTGCGTCTGTTTGGAAATGTACAGGCAACAGAGCAGAATCTGTTTTTATACAGTCTGGTCTTTCTTTTAATGCTGGCGGCTCTTTTATGGTATCTGGTCAGTGTAAAGGCATGTACTCGGATCAGCCTGATCGCCCTCGTTCTGTTTGTTCCGGAGATCGTCTTAGGACGTTCTTCCCTTTTTGGAGCCGTTCTTATGCTCACTTCCATTACAGGTGTATGGCTGTTTGCCTTTCATGCTGGCTCTTTCGGACGCCGTACCGGCTGGACGATCGTAACAGGACTGATCCTTTTTTTGCATGCTCTGGATATCAGGAGGAAAAAACCTCACAGACAGTACTGAAAGTGAAAAAGGACGTAGCACAGATGACAGAAACAGCTGCGATATGGAGAGGATAATATGCCTTCCGGCAGTCTGGCGCAGGCAGCTTCTTTAGAACAGGGGGACGAGCCAAGGCTCAGAGTAAAGACAGAACAGATCAAACCTTTATATTTAAAGGGTTTACTGGTTCTGTTTATGAGAATGACAGCTGGAAACCTCTGGCAAAAGCAGCTTATGGCGGAAATAGATGGGGATTTTTAAAATGGCTGAACGGAAGAGGTTTTCAGCCGGAACATCAGTATATTGCCTATGAAGAAGCTGGAAGAAGCGGCACGGATCCCTTGCCGGAGGATGCACCGTGGGTCAACCATATCCAGGTAGTAAATACAGGTGCCATGAGAAAATATATCTATGAGCCTTATTCTTCCCAGGCAGTTGCCAATTCTACCAATGAAAGAGATGAGGGAAGCCGTTCCCTTGCTTTCTTTGGCGCAAAACGTTTATGAGATCAGCGAGCTGTCTTCGGATATGCCGGGGGAACTGCAGCGGTTAGATACCTGGACAGAGGCTCCTGTTACAGATGAACAGAAGCAGTATCTGGAGTCGGAGGCAGTATACCGTGATTTTGTGTATGTGAATTATCTTACAGCAGATCCACAGTTGTCTGGTCTGATCAAAGAGCTGTTTCATAAAGAAGAGGAAGAAGCATCTTTAAGTGTGTATGCGGCTGTACAGCAGATCCGTACTGTTCTTGAGGAAAATACGTATTATAATAAATATCTTTCTGAGGAAGATACTGCGGGAGACGATCTTTTAAAAGAATTTTACAGGGGGAGCGGGAAGGAAATTCCGCATATTATACTTCTGCTGCCGTACTTGCACTGAGAAGTTTTCACATTCCGGCCAGATATGCAGAAGGATATCTTCTTACCAGCAAACAGGCGGAAAATTCTCACGGAGACTGGATCGGCCTTTCTTCTTCTGACGGTCATGCCTGGGCGGAAGTATATATGGATGGTATGGGATGGGTACCGGTAGATGTGACACCGGGATTTTATTACGATACATATGCCCTCCTTAATATGGCACAGTCTCCGGGGCAGGTGCGCAAAGTAGCTGCTTTGGACTCCGAGGGAGAAGAAGCAGAAAAATCTGAAAAAGCATTTTCCTGGAAGTGAACCGTTCCTGGAAAATCAAAAGCAGACAGAATTAAAGACAGCAGATATAGGCTGGGGTATGATCCTGCTGATCCTGTTTGTTTGGAATTTATTTTTGCGGTATTAGAACTGCGGAGAATGTATTATGAATACAGGATCCGGAAAATCAGTGACAATGGCAGCCTTCCCAGTGTGGAATTTCTCCTTCTTATGATCTATAAGCATCTGCTGATCCTGGGGATCGACATGCAGCCGGGATTTAAAAGTGAACAGATCCAGGAAAAGATCAGGGAAACTTTGCCGGAAATACCGGATGGGCTGTATCTGAGGGTAAATGATCTGATGGAAAAATATTTCTATGGCGGAGAGCCGTTGGAAGAATATGAGATCAGACTTGTACACCAGTTCCTGTTAAAGCTTCGTGACAGCAGGAAAAAAATGGGAATTTTTGACAGGCTCCGTTTCCGCTACTGCATTTTCAGTTGACTTGCATTTACGGATGAATTATAATATGAAAGATTATATAGGAATTATATAGAAAACATAGGAAAATGAAAGTGAGGCATTCCATATGTTAAAAAGCATGACCGGTTTCGGAAGATGCGAGAATGCTACGGATGAATACAAGATTTCTGTAGAAATGAAAGCAGTAAACCACAGATACTTAGATCTGAGTATCAAGATGCCAAAGAAATTTAACTATTTTGAGGCTGCGATCCGTACTCTTTTAAAGAAATATATCCAGAGAGGAAAGGTAGATCTTTTTATCAATTACGAGGATTATACAGAAGGAAATCTCTGCCTGAAGTATAATAAAGCCCTGGCTGGGGAATATATGGATTATTTCAAAAAAATGGAAGAAGGAATTCGGGATCCGCAACGATATCCAGGTTTCCACCCTTTCCAGATGTCCGGAAGTCCTTACCATGAACAGGTTCCGGATGATGAAGAGCATTTGTGGGAGATCCTTTCTGCAGCTTTGGAAGAGGCAGCAAAGAAATTTGTTGCATCCAGAGAGGTGGAAGGTGCTCATTTAAAAAGAAGATCTTCTTGGCAAGCTGGATTATATGACAGGACTTTGTAGACTTTTATTGAGGAACGTTCTCCTGTTATCTTAAAGGAATACAGACAGAAAATTAGAAGATAAGGTCAAAGAAACTGTTAAAACGGTACCGCCATTGATGAGGGCAGGATCGCTGCAGAGGTTGTGATCTATGCAGATAAGATCTGTGTAGATGAAGAAACGGTTCGTTTAAGAAGCCATATTGAAAAATACAAGACAGGAACTTTTATCTGGTGAAAGTGTAGGTCGCAAACTGGATTTCATTGCCCAGGAGATGAACCGGGAAGCAAATACCATTCTTTCCAAGTCCAGTGACCTTGCAATTTCAGACAAAGCCATTGCCTTAAAGACAGAAATTGAAAAGTAAGAGAACAGATCCAGAATATTGAATAATACCAGGAGGCCTTTTATGAACCATCAGGGAATTTTAGTCGTTGTGTCCGGTTTCTCCGGTGCAGGCAAAGGAACTTTGATGAAAGAACTGTTAAAGCGGTATGATAATTACGCATTATCCATATCTGCAACCACCAGAGCTCCAAGAGAGGGAGAAACAGACGGAAAAGAATACTTTTCGTTACAAAAGAGCAGTTTGAAAAAATGCGTGATGAGCGGAAGCTGATCGAGTATGCCCAGTATGTGAATAACTACTACGGCACACCAAAGGAATATGTAGAACAGAAAATGGCAGAAGGCAAGGATGTGATCCTTGAGATCGAGATCCAGGGAGCTTTAAAAGTAAAGAAACGTTTCCCGGATGCGCTGCTGTTATTTGTAACTCCTCCAAGTGCAGAAGAACTTCGCAGGCGCCTGGTAGGTAGAGGTACAGAAACTTTGGAGGTGATCAATGCCAGACTGGCCAGAGCAGCAGAAGAGGCCTCCGGTATGGAAGCCTATGATTACCTGCTGATCAACGATGATCTGGACCGCTGCGTAGAGGAGATGCATCAGCTGATCCAGCTGCAGCACAGAAAAACTTCCTATCATCTGGATTTTTTAAGCAAGATGAGAGAAGACCTGTATCACTTAGATGATAAGGGTTTTGCAAAAAATGATCAAGAAATAAAAAATAGGATCACACTATAAAATAAATACATTGAAAGGGGAATGTAATATGTTACATCCATCATACACAGATCTGATCAACGTTGTAAACAAAGATATTGAACCAGGCGAGCAGCGGTAGTACAGAGCCGTTATTCCATCGTCATTGCAGCTTCCAAGCGTGCAAGACAGCTGATCGCAGGTGATGACGCAATGGTAGCAGGAGCAGCTGGAAAGAAGCCTCTGTCTATTGCCATTGATGAGCTGTATCAGCAGAAGGTAAAGATCCTTCCGGAAGAGGAGCCATCCGCTGAGGAAGAACTGGATACAACCGAAGAACAGGCATAAGACTTCATAAAAGCCGTCTGCTGTACCGTAAAGGTGCAAAGGATGGCTTTTTTAAAATTTATACAGATCAGGAGTAAATACAATACATGGAAAAAATCAAGTTATTTTGCGTATCTTTAGGCTGTGATAAAAACCTGGTAGATACAGAGAAGATGTTAGGCGTAGCAGGAGGACTGGGCGTGTCCTTTACCGATGATGAGACGGAGGCAGATGCCATCCTGATCAACACCTGCTGCTTTATTGGTGATGCAAAAGAGGAAAGTGTTAATACGATCTTAGAGATGGCACGTTACAAAGAAGAAGGAAAATGCCGTGCCCTGATCGTAGCAGGATGTCTTGCACAGCGCTACAAACAGGAGATCATTGATGAGATTCCGGAGGTGGATGCCATCCTTGGAACTACTTCTTATGAAGAGATCGGAAATGTGCTGACCCGTCTGTTTGGGGAAGAAAAAGAGAAAAAAGAAGAACATATTTCCTGCTTCCATGACTTAAAAGAACTGCCGGAAACAGCGAAAAAGCGTGTAATGACTACCGGCGGACATTATGCATTCTTAAAGATCGCGGAAGGCTGTGACAAACGCTGCAGTTACTGTATCATTCCATATTTAAGAGGACCTTACCGCAGTGTTCCTATGGAGCAGCTCCTTGCAGAAGCAAGAGAACTGGCTGAAAAACGGGGGTAAGAGAGCTTATCTTAGTTTGCCCCAGGAGACCACTCTTTTACGGAAAAAGATCTGTATGGTGAGAAAAACACTGCCGAAGCTTCTTCATGAACTGGCACAGATCCCTGGAATTTACTGGATCCGTATCCAGTACTGTTATCCGGAGGAGATCACAGATGAGCTGATCCAGGCTATTAAAACAGAAGAAAAAGTATGTCACTATCTGGATATCCCGATCCAGCATGCCAGCGACCGTATTTTAAAGCGTATGGGAAGAAGAACCCACAAGGCAGAGTTAAAAGAGCGTATTGGAGCCCTTCGCCGTGAGATCCCGGACATTGCCCTTCGTACAACTTTTATCTGCGGTTTTCCGGGGGAGACCGAAGAAGACCATGAAGACTGATGGAATTTGTAGATGAGATGGAATTTGAGCGTGTAGGCGTATTTACCTATTCCGCAGAAGAGGATACACCGGCTTATTCCTATCCGGACCAGATCCCGGAAGAAGTGAAAGAAGAGCGCCGTGCAGATGTAATGGAACTGCAGCAGGAGATCGCTTTTGAACACTGTGAAAATATGGTAGGAAAAGTCCTGGATGTTATGATCGAAGGAAAAGTGGCAGATGAGCCTGCTTATGTAGGACGTACTTACATGGATGCGCCAAACGTAGACGGACTTATTTTGTAAATGCAGATGAAATGCTGATGTCCGGTGACTTTGTAAGAGTAAAAGTAACCGGTGCCAATGAATATGATCTGATCGGGGAGGTATATCATGAATCTGCCGAATAAACTGACTGTTATGCGTGTGATCCTGATCCCGTTTTTCGTAGCAGCTCTTTTATATGATAACGGAAGCAGCCAGACCATGCGTGTTGTTGCAAATGTGATCTTTATTGTTGCCAGCCTTACAGATCTTTTTGACGGAAAGATCGCCCGCAAGTACAATCTTGTTACAAATTTTGGAAAAATTTATGGATCCTTTAGCAGATAAGCTGTTAGTATGCTCTGCACTGATCTGCCTGATCCAGTTAGGACAGCTGCCTGCATGGGTAGTCATCATCATTATCAGCCGTGAATTTATTATCAGCGGTTTCCGTCTGGTAGCAGCAGACAATGGCATTGTGATCGCAGCCAGCTACTGGGGCAAGTTTAAGACTACATTCCAGATGATCGCAGTGATCCTTATGATATTCAATATCCCCGGCTTTAAAGACCGTTACTTTTATCATGTTAGCGGCAGCTGTGGTACTGACCATTGTTTCACTGGTAGATTATGTGGCGAAAAACGTAGAGGTGCTTACAAAGGGAGGCATGTAAAACATGACAGCAGAACTGATCAGTGTGGGAACTGAGATCTTAATGGGAAACATTTTAAACAGCAATGCCAGATATCTGGCAGAAAATGTGCCTCATTGGGACTGGATATGTATTATCAGGTAACAGTGGGCGATAATTATGACCGAATGATGGCGGTGGTAAAAACTGCCCTTGACCGTTCAGATATTGTGATCGTCACAGGAGGACTTGGGCCTACAGAAGATGATCTGACAAAAGAAGTATGTGCAGAAGCTATGGGAATGGAGCTGGAAGAGGACCCTCATACCAGAGCCTGCCTGGAAGCGTATTTTAAGAATAATATCTACAGGGAAATCCCGGAGAATAACTGGAAAATGGTAACAGTTCCTCACGGATCCATTGTTCTGGATAACCCCAATGGTATGGCACCGGGACTGATCATGGAAAAAATGGAAAAACAGCCATTCTGCTCCCAGGACCGCCAAATGAACTGTATCCTCTTTTTGAGGGACAGGTGTTCCCTTATCTGGAAAAAGACAGAATTCCCAGCTTGTTTCCCATATGGTAAAGATCTGCGGATACGGGGAAAGCCAGGTAGAAGATAAGATCCTGGATCTGATCGACAAACAGACCAACCCGACCATTGCAACCTATGCCAAGACTGCGGAGGTACAGGTACGTCTGACTGCCAAGGCAGTTACCAAAGAAGAAGGGGAAGCGCTGATCGCGCCTGTAATGGCAGAACTGTTTAACCGTTTTGGTGACTGCATCTTTACCACAGAGGAAGATGTGACTCTGGAAATGGCTGTAGTGGACCTTTTACAGAAAAAGCATCTGACTATGGCTACGGCTGAGTCCTGTACCGGCGGTATGATCGCAGCCCGTCTTGTAAATGTTTCCGGCGTTTCGGATGTATTTATGCAGGGAATGGTTACTTATTCTAACGAAGCGAAAGTACGTCTTTTAGGTGTAAAAGAGGAAACTTTAAAGGCACATGGCGCTGTAAGCCGTGAAACTGCCCTGGAAATGGCACTGGGCGGAGCAGAGCGGGCCCAGACCGATGTTTGTGTGGCTGTTACCGGTCTTGCAGGTCCTGGAGGCGGTAGCAAGGAAAAACCGGTAGGTTTTGTATACATGGCCTGCGCTGTAAAGGGAAAGGCAGAAGTGCTGGAGTATCATTTTAAGGGAAACAGAGGAAAGATCCGGGAACAGTCTATGATGAAGGCTTTGGACCTGGTACGCCGCTGTGTATTAAAAGCATAATGTATTTTCAGATGATAAAAAGAGACAATTGAAAGGATAAGGAATAGAAATTAAAATGGAATTAAGAAAGATCAAAAAACGTCTTACGGCTGCCTATAATTATTCTTTTATCCGTTATGACATTAAATTTTTACACCTTGCTATGAAATGATGGCAGAAAAGACCGGCGAACCGGCAGAGGAGACACTGGCTCTTTATGACAGGTATTTAGGATCTTTAGGTTCTTTTCTGGAAGGATTTCTGGAAAAGAAGGAAACTTTTGAGAAAGAAACTCTGTTAGAAGAACTGGAGGAGCTGCGTCAGGATACCATCAAGGAAATGGAAAAACTGACTGCTTATACAGACATTTTCCAGGCATATGAATATGTAATGAACCGGGTAGAAGGCAGATTTATGCCTCAGTTAGTAGGAAAGAAGCCGGAAAATACAGATGCTTTCATGGAAGAGATCTTAAATTATCTGACACAGGACTCAGATCCTTCCGGTTTTCATGAGCGTTTCCAGCTGGTAGTCAGCCAGCTGCCGGTACGCTTTACAAAAAACAAGTTCTTTGCTCTGATTCAGGAAGGTTTAAGTATTTATAAAGGAGCACCGGAGGCAGGTCTGGATGATATGATCTATGTCCTGCGCTGTGAAGCACTTTTAAACCGCCCGAAAAGAGGGAATAGAGTCCTGGAAAGAACTGTATCCATTTTTAGAAGAATTTAACCAGACGGATTTTAAAACCCTGGAAGCAGCAGAGTATTATCACCTTTCTTCTAAATTAGAGGAGGTCAGTGAAAAGATCACAGATGCCACCGGGGATATTTTGATGTTAATGGATCTGGTCAATGATCTGTATGCGCTTCTCCTTTGCGGGGATCATGCAGTCTCAGATCTGAAAGATACACAGGTCATGGTAGAGATCATGTCAGAAGTATTAAAGCTATTTCTGGATAAACAGTGGAAAGAGATACCGGTTGAAACCGCAGATCTTCTCCCTCGGTTAGAAGGAAAGCAGGAAACTTATTTTGAACAGTGGATCGCTGGGGGAAGAGATCCCTATGGATGAACTGGCAAAATCAAACCTTCCGGAATGTAAGGTCCTCTGGAAAACAGAACTTCTCTTATCAGGCAGTGCCTTTGCTTCACTGGAATATAAAGCTTCTGAAGCGATGGCAGATGAAAGCATGATCAGTGAAAAATTAGATGAGCTGTTTAAAGAGATCAGGCAGTCATGGAAAGAGCTTCCAAAGGTTCTTACAAGAGCGGCTATGGCAAAATGCCTGTCACGGCTTCCTATCACCTTTAAAACCTCAGATGAAGCCCAGGCTTATATCCGGAACAGTCTGGAATGCTGCACAGATGAGATTGAAAAAGAGGCCTGTGTGCGTATGCTGCGCTCAATCATGGAATAAATAAAATAAGTAAAATGGAACAAGATCTAAGAGGGGATTTTATGCGCTGGTGGACTCATTTATACATGGGCGAAAATGCTTCCCGGAACAGGGTGAGTATCCTGGAGGGAATGAGAAAAGGAAAAATGCTTGTGGATACCTATGTGATTACTTTGCCGGAAAGTGGCAATCATATACTTGATATACTTCCTGTAAGTCTTCTTACCAGACAGGAGAGAGATGGAAAAGACTTTCTGGTTTTGGGGATCGCAAGGGGCTATGAGGAGGCAGCGCAGGTAGTCCGTTCTATGGTGGATGACATGTATCAGAAAACAGGTGCTTTTAACTGGAAGGCTTATATGGAAAGTCTTCCGGAAAAGTCAGGTGCTGAATATGGAGACTGGCAGGAGCAGTAAGGGGGCAGGCGATTGCATATTGTATTGCTTATATTAAAAAATTTCTGGGGGATCATACTGCTGGTTCTTTTTTTGGGGCTCCTGCTTCTGGTATTGTGTACCGTCCTTTTTTGTTCCTGTAAGGTATCAGATCAGCGGATCGTGGAAAGAAGAAAAATGGGGGCCGGGTGAGAGTATCCTGGCTGCTTTCGGCGATCTGCGTAAACGGTTCTTATGAAAAAGAGAAAGGGCTTCAGGCATCGCTGCGGGTGCTGTGGCTGAAACTTTGGAGCATGGGGGAAGAAGAACAGACAGAGCCTCCAAAAGAAAGTAAGACAGAAGCGGCAGCCAAAAGCAGGGATAAAGCGGAAACAGCGAAGGAAACAAAGGCAGAAAAGTCAAAGACAGAACAGCAAAAGACAGAACAGCCAAAGGCGGAGTCAAAGGTGCAAACAGAGACTGAACATACGGCAGAGCCAAAACACAGACACAGTCAAAAGCAGGACCAGAGAAAACCGCTGAGAAAAAGTCCAGTACAAAACCAGAAGCAAAACCAGAAACAAAACCTGTGCAAAAGCAGGAAAGGCTATAAAAGTAGCAGAAGCAGACCAAGAAGAAGACAAGATAGAACCTGCTGAGAAAAAATCACACCAGTGGATCCGAAAAATCAATGCCTTCTTAGAAAAACTTAAGTTTTCTTTTAAGCATTTTTGTGATAAGCTAAAAGATATTAAAACTTTTGTCCGGGAAAAGAGAGAATGGCTGGAGGATGAGAAGAATCAGGAGTCCTTAAAACTGCTTTTTACCCAGGCAAAAAAGCTTCTGGCACATGTATGGCCGGGCTGGGGAAAAGGAAGGATCCGTTTTGGACTGGATGATCCTTATTATACAGGGCAGATCCTGGAGGGAGCCAGTCTGGTGTATCCATTTATCTATAAAAGCCTGGACTTAGAGCCGGTATTTGATGAAAAGTGCCTGGAAGCAGAAGGAAATTTTAAAGGACGTGTCCGGGTTTCCTATCTTTTATGGCTGTTTTGGGGAGTCTATCGTCACAAACATACCTGGAAGATGATACGGGGTTTTTAGATCGTGAGTAAGTTGGGGATTTAAGATCTACGGGAGAATATTTCAGGAGAATAGAGGTATATTATGGCAGAAAATCATTTTACATCTACAATTGAATCATTATTTAAAGGAATGGATCAGTTTGTAACTACGAAAACAGTCGTAGGAGAACCGGTCCAGGTAGGAGAGACCATTATTATACCGCTGATCGATGTGACCTGTGGTATGGCTGCAGGCGCTTTTGCAGAAGGTTCAAAGCAGAAAGACAAAGGCTGTGGCGGAATGAGCGCCAAGATGAGTCCAAGTGCTGTCCTGGTGATCCAGAATGGTGTGACCAAGCTGGTCAATGTAAAGAACCAGGATGCAGTGACCAAGGTGATTGATATGGCTCCGGATCTGATCAACCGCTTTTTAGGAGGAAAACCGGCTGTATCAGAAGAAACAGTAGGCATTGCAAAAGAAACAGCAGCTTCTTACGAAGGTAAAAAAGCCTGATATAAAAAAGCATCAAACAGCTCCCTTACCGCATAAAATAAAATGGAAGGGAGCTGTTTTTCTATGAAAAGAGTCTGGGGACTGATGCTTTTTTGCTTCGGGCTTGGAATGGCAGTGCTTTTCTTTGTCCCGGAAACCATATTTACCTTTTTCTTTGTGATCGGATGCCTGATTTTAGGCTATAATTTATTTTGCTGTTAGACCTGTCATTCATTCCTGCCTATGGCAGGAGCAGATGTAATCAAATGTATAACGCAAAAAATCCCGGTAACCGAAGCTACCGGGATTTTTCACGCTCTGTTCAAAAATTAAGCTCTTTCTACAAGGCCTGAACGTAAGCAGGAAGTACATACGTACATTCTCTGGGTTCCGCCGTTTACTTTAACCTTAACAGATTTTACGTTTGCTTTCCACATCTTGTTGGACCTTCTATGGGAATGGCTCACTTTGATACCGAAATGAGCTGCCTTTTCACAGATTGCACACTTAGCCATACTATTGCACCTCCTTAAACGTTACTTGGATTTTATAGTAGAAAAATCCACAACAATGGTATAATACCAGAAACTATCAAAATTTGCAAGCGAAAAAATAAAAATTTATTTCTTTTTTAGTGAAATAGTGTATACTGTCACTAGAAAAGATAGGAGGCTCGTATATGAAGGGAAGAATCAGCAATAAAATGGGCGAGATCCAGATCAACCCGGATGTGATCGGCTTTATATGCAGGAACCATCGCTGTGGAGTGTTTCGGTATTGTCGGAATGGCAGCTGTAAGCATGAAAGACGGACTTGTAAAAACTTTTAAAAAGGGAAAGTCTGACCCATGGTATTAATGTGGACATTAAGGAAAATAAAATATCAATTGATTTTCATGTGATCGTATCCTATGGGGTCAGCATATCAGCAGTATCTGACAACTTAATTGAAAGCGTGAAATACAGAGTAGAAGAATTCACCGGCATGGAGGTAGAAAAGATCAATATCTTCGTGGAAGGTGTCAGAGTGATTGACTAGGAGGAAGTAACCTGTGGGTATAAATACAATTAATGCCGGAATGGTAAAAAATGCGTTTCTGGCAGGAGCAAAAGGCCTTGCGGCCAAGAAAGAATGGATTAATGAGCTGAATGTATTTCCAGTTCCGGATGGAGATACAGGAACGAACATGACCCTTACGATCATGGCTGCAGCAAAAGAAGTAGCAGGACTTGAAAATCCTTCTATGGATCAGCTGGCAAAGGCCATCTCTTCCGGTTCCTTAAGAGGAGCAAGAGGAAATTCCGGCGTTATCCTTTCCCAGCTTTTAAGAGGATTTACAAAAGAAATCAAAACCGTTGATGAGATCGACGTTACCACACTGGCAAATGCATGATGCGCGGAACCGAGACTGCTTATAAGGCAGTTATGAAGCCAAAAGAAGGAACCATCTTAACCGTTGCCAAGGGAATGGCAGACAAGGCTCTGGAAATGGCAGTAGAAACAGATGACATTGAAGAGTTTGCCAAGGCAGTGATCGAGGAAGGTGACAGAGTTTTAAATCTGACTCCGGAAATGCTTCCTGTATTAAAACAGGCAGGTGTAGTAGACTCCGGCGGTCAGGGACTGATGCAGGTGATCAAGGGTGCTTTTGATGGTCTGACCGGCAAAGTTACCGATTTTACACTGGAAGAAGGAACAGCTTCTGCTCATGCATCAGAGGCAAAGCCGGCTGTACAGACAGGAAACGGCGCTTCCAGAACCGATATTGATACAGCTGATATTAAATTTGGTTACTGCACCGAGTTTATTATTAAATTAGAAAAAGAATACACCGATGAGGACGAAGCGGAACTGAAGAAATACTTAGGTTCTATTGGTGACTCTTTAGTAGTCGTTTCTGATGATGAGATCGTAAAGATCCATGTACACACCAATCATCCGGGACTTGCTTTTGAGAAAGGTCTTACCTACGGTTCTTTATCCGTATGAAAGTTGACAATATGCGTGAAGAGCATGAAGAACGTGTGATCCAGGACTCTGAGTCTTGCAAAAGAGCAGGCACAGGCTGATGCGGCAAAAACAGAAGAGACACAGCCGGAAGAGCAGACAGAGCACAAAGAATACGGTTTATCGCAGTATCCTGCGGTGATGGATTAAGTGAGATCTTTAAGGGAATTGGCACTGATTATCTGATCGAAGGCGGCCAGACCATGAATCCAAGTACAGAGGATATGTTAAATGCCATTGCTCATGTAAATGCAGATCACATTTTTATCCTTCCTAATAATAAGAACATTATCATGGCTGCAAACCAGGCAAGAGATCTGACTGGAGGATAAGGAGATCATCGTTCATCCCGTCAAAGACTGTTCCTCAGGGAATTACAGCATTAGTAAACTTTATGCCTGATCTTACTTCTCAGGAAAACCTGGAAAATATGACAGCTGAGATGGAACGTGTAAAGACTGCCCAGATCACTTATGCAGTGCGTACTACCAATATCGACGGCATGGATATTGAAAAGGGCGATATTATGGCGATCGGTGACAAGGGTATGCTGGCAGTAGAACATTCTCCGGAAGAAGCGGCTAAGGCAGCTTTAAAGGCAATGTTAGATGATGAAAGCGAACTGGTAACGATTTACTATGGCTGCGATGTTAAAGAAGAAGATGCCGAGAAACTGAAGGAAGAGGCAGAAAGTTTATTCCCGGATAAGGAACTGGAACTTCAGTATGGCGGACAGCTATCTACTAT
>ENA-OPZN01000337-OPZN01000337.1-human-gut-metagenome-genome-assembly--contig:-NODE-337-length-15792-cov-2.958315_pt1 | contig 15792 bp, 29 predicted proteins | sample MGYA00242483_ERZ504503 | MGnify/ENA primary metagenome ERZ504503 (study PRJEB26092, sample SAMD00036285) | human gut metagenome | host: Homo sapiens | study: EMG produced TPA metagenomics assembly of... | reverse complement strand
CACAAACATAAACTTGGCTATATAAAATAGCCCTATGAAAATCATTCTAAAAATAGCAATGATAATTTCTAATAGATTTCTTATTATGTTCCTCCAGTCCATTTTCTTTGTTTTATAATTCCTGTCGCCAAAGCTCCGGCTGCACTATTGTATAACCAGCACTTTGCAAATATACTCTTTTTAAATTCATCGGGCAACGTTCCTTCAAGGAATTGCTTTTTTATGCCTTGATGCAGTTCGGCGGTCATATGGACTATTTTTAGACCAACCTCTTTTAAGAATTAGTTCCTTAAAGCATTCATCTAAATGTTTTTTGCTTTTATCTATCATAATCTTTTTCGTAAAGAAATTATAGGGTTTTTCATCCCTTTATACGTTTCACAAGGATTTCCTAACAGTTCGCACATAACAAAATGTACAATTTTTCCTTCATCCAATGATAAATTCGATTTATTTGCTAATTCTACAACTAATGTATATTGATAACTATAGTTCTCAACAACAATTTCTTTTCATTGGAAACTTCATTGTAAATCTTTCTATACTTATGCCATAAAGACGTATTAAAAAGCTCTACCGTAAGAAAATTGTTTACCTGCTCTGTTGTATAGTCTTCTGGCAAACGTTTCCCTGTAAGTCTATAAACAGCCTCCATTTTTGCTTTTTTCCTACAAACTTTTTTTTCCCAATCATCTGACAAGAAGGAAGTTCATCCCTAGATATAAAAGGCTTCAAATCTGACACCCTACGATATACCTTATATTCAATAAACATTCTATCTATATTTTGATTATATGACATCTATTCCCTTTCACACTATTCGAAAAATTATGGTCATTTATCCCAATCATAATTATCGTAATCTATTTCCTTTCCTGTAGCATGGCATTCAGCCACATAATCAGCCCATTTTTTTCGCTTCGTCACATCAAAAGGCATACGTAGAAACTCATCCTTCCAAGGCTGTATAAAGTAACCAAAATCGTGTTTGTTCGTTACATACTGAACAGCATCTCTAATGGCGTTATACTCATATCCTTCTTTCAACAATGGTTCGTCACCCAGTTTAGAGTATATGTTTGCCACTTCCCGAAGCATCTTTGCAAATTCTTTGTATGTGGCAAAATTCTTTTCTTTTTTTATCCATAATCATTCTTTTTTGTTTTGAGTATTAATTTTTTTCGATGAAAGTATTGGTTGTATTCAACACCCCGGCTGAATCTCGACTTTTGCCATCTCTTATGAAGATTCCTTCTTCTTTCAACCGTTCATAATCAAATTCATTCATCATGATAATGACAATATTTTCATTTGTATATAGCTTACACTTCATAAATTGAGTACCTTCTATTTTTCCAATTACGTCTATTTGGATTGTTCTTTCATTCATAATTCGTTTATTTATATATCGATTTGAGGATTATTCTTGTTTTTTTACTTCATATCCCTTTTCTCTGAGATACGCTGCTATATACTCATCATCTCCGACATCATTAAGGACATCGAAAAGATAACCTTTTACATAACTGGCTACTGCAACCGCATTTGCATACTCGATGTTCTGCGAAATGAATCTCACTTTCTCTGTTCTTCCTAAGCCTCTGAAGGCTTCTTCAATTTTGCTCATATTTATACTGTTTTACGCTAATTCTGTTTCAATAAACTTCATCATCTGATTGTGAAAAGAACCACTCCTTTTTTGCGCAGCCTTACAATCATCAATGGAAAGATTCGATTCCTTAATTATCCCTATTGCGATTGCTGGCATATCTCTGACTACTACAATATGCTGAACAGCAAACCAAATACCATCAATAAATTCATTATTCATATCTTCATTTTATTGGTTAAAACTCATATTCACTTTCATTGAAATTTTCGATTGAATAAATTAAACCACCGAAGTCACCTGCTGAGAAGCCTCCAGTAATATTACTTCGATGTGTTCCCTTATACTTACCAAAGGTTAATGTTCTTTCTTGATTCATTACTATTCTGTTATGCGTTATTTGGTATGATAATCCCATTTTATCTTGACTTATATATCTGGAAAAGAGACCTGTGAACTAAAGACTACTCTTTCTTTTCCTTACGCCTCGATTTGAGAAATTCTTTAGCCGCTTCTTTGTCCTCATGTACTTCATCTGATACATAATATATTATAGCCTTTGAATTGTGAGGATTGTTTTTCCACTTTCTTCCTATTGCATCCGGATTTACAACATATCCTTCTTTTGCCCATTGCAGGGCTGTTAGGCTCTTTTGGTTCATTCTCTTATACCAAAGAACCTTACGATGCATTTTTGTCCGGGGAGTAATTACTCCGTCTGCACATACCAGTCCTTCACAGTTGTAACCGGGGCTTTCCAGAAATTCAATTTCTTTTTGAATTTCTTTTATGCTCATTTTCTCGATGCGTTCCATGTATTGTGCAATCGTTTCATCTGTCATATCCGCTGCCATATTTCATGAATTTATGTATTAAAATAAGGCTATTAACTAGTTTAATAGCCCATTTTTGATTTCAAATACTATCAAACGTATTTATCCAATTCTTTTTCTAGCTTTTCCCTATCAATCTCTGGAAATAGTTCAAGAACAAGACTTAGCGAATCGCAATAATTGTTTGCATAGTTTTCTGTATCCATCAATCGTAACACCATTGAACAAAAAATACTCTTTTCCTGCTTAAAAGTACGATTTAACACAGAACTAGATAATCTGAAAATTTTCTTCTCTACTCCAATCATAAATTAATCCTTTCACATTTCTAATAATTGACTATCAATCTGTAGTTTTCTTCAATGCTTCAAAAGAAGACAAGTAATCATCAACAGCTTTATTTAACGCTGCATATTTATCTTTCCACGTCCTTATTTGCCGTTGTGTTTCAATATACCTATCATTCAAAGTTGCATAATTCTGAATAGCAAATCTAATAGCTTTAGCATCTGTTTTTTCACCAGATAATTTTTTTAGATTTTCTAACTCTGCGCAGGCTGCATCGTCTAAGCGTAATGTAAACTCTTTTTTCATAAAAAAATGATTAATGAATTAATACTGAAAAATAGCACTAACAGTTGGCTACGAAATGGATTTAAGAAGCAATGTTTCATGATTTTGTTTGCTGTTCTTTATACTGGCAGCCAAACCAGCTTTAAAGGTTTGTTTATCTCTTTATTTTCAATACTCAAAGATAGTGATTTTCTATAAATGTCGCAAATAATAGGACAATTATTTTGTTAAAAATGGTTTTAGGTTTATAGACTGCCGAAGTTTTATTTTCCCTAAAGTTTTTGGTATCATAATAATGTTCTCTTATCGTCCATGCCGGGCAGAACCCGGAAAAGTACGGTATCAAATACCTTCCCGGTTTCTCTCCAGTGCAGGCAGAAAAGGTATCAATTAGATGCAATCCTTTTACCGATGGGCGGTAGTTCCTGAATGGTGTCGGTGTCTTTTCTTTTATGATGCAGCCGTTTTCCTGTATTCAAGTATAGAGAGAAACGACACAACAAACTTTAGGGAAAAGAAAATTTTCGTGTAGCTCTTTCTGGGTTCCGGGGGAAGTGTATCAATCACATATTATAGCTCATATATTATTTATATATATAATATGGTTATTTTGTTCCTGTTTCTTTTTCCCTAATGTTTTATGGTATCAATTTTTTGTGGCCGACTTCCGGCTGCTTTTTGTATTTGGTATCAAAAGGTCGTTCTACAGGGTGTGCCAGGAATGATAATTCGGTATCATTTCATCATGCCATGTTTACCCATCAGTGCCGGAACTCCGAAAAGTACGGTATCAATTTCTTTCCAGACTATAAAACAAAGACCGAGAGTTTTATCTCCCGGTCTTTATTAATAGAAATCTCTCTTTTTAATATTCATCATTTGTGATAAATATTTCTACTCTCCTATTTTTAGCACGTCCAGCTTCACTTGTATTGTCTGCAATGGGTTCGCTATATCCTTTTCCATCTTCTGTTATGTTGTTTGTTTCTATACCAGCGGTTCTAAGGTAATTTCCTACTGCTGCTGCTCTATTTTTAGAAAGTATGATATTGTATTGTTTTCTCCTATATTGTCAGTATGCCCAATTATTTTAATCTTAGTATTGGGTATTTCACTAATGATATTACATAAGTCAGAAAGCATTTTTTGAGCTTCTTCATTTAATTCATATGAATCAAATTTGAATAGGATTTCACTTTGAGCTGTTGCTTTAAACTGTTCTTTTCCATTTTTATCTTTATAGCTGGAGATTGATAAGCCATCAATAGCTTTTAGTTTATTTCTTCTAGCTTCTATCTTTTCTTGGATAGCTTTATCTCTTTCTTCTTTAACTAATTTTGCACTTCCACCAACTATTGAAGCGGTTGAATAGTTACTATTATTTTCTATCATGTCTTTTTCTTTGTCGCTTAGTTCAGCGTTACTGAAAGTTATCATATGCGTTGAAGTACATGCGGTAAAAAATGTAACAACGAAGGCTGCTAGTATAATTATTTTCTTTTTCATGATTATCTTATTGCTATAATAGGTCTGATTTTAAATGAATTTCTTTTGCTTGTACTGGTTGCTCTTCCTTTTGTTAATGAAGAAATTAGTGCAAACACTTTAGGAGTATCTTTTCCTGCTCCATCTTCTGTAGAACTCCAGTACCAACCATCAAAGTGCGTTCCTCCAATGATTGAGAAAGAAGAATATACCTTTTCAAGATTATTAGAGATTGCTTTGTTTTGTGCGATAGAGCCAATAAACCAACCTGTAACACCTTTTGGTGCGTATTCTATAGCTTTTTGAGCTGCTGGATAAGCTAAACTATCTTTTATAGCAAAGTTCATTATTGCGGCAGTATTAGCTGCTCCATCAAAGCTGTTTTCATCTTCCGAAACATTAGCTATATCCTCGTCTGTGTCTATTAAAGGATTTTCTTCTAAATCTTCTAATGAAACGGCATAAGCGGTTTCTTTTATATTTGGATTATTCCCATCATTACACCAAAATACAACTCCAATGGCTTCTTTTTCACTGGGTGAAAAAAGCGAGGGATGCACTATACTTCCATCACTACATAAGATACTACCCGGCTGTAATGATGTGTCTATAATATCTTCGTGTTTTGTACATGATGATATTACCCCTATAATGGATAATAGAATTATATATATTTTTTCATACTTAATTATTTATTGGAAATTTGACACCTACTAATAATCCATTTCGGAAATGGTCACGTGTCCAAAAAGACAAAAAATCATTTTTTTTGCATTACAAAAGACTTTGCATTCCATTTTCTAAATGAATAGCTATATTTCTAAACCTATATCAATGGAAGCCTGAAACCCTTTTCTGTTAGCTCCTAAATCTGCTCCAAACCGCCATCTTAAATTACTGTTTTTGCCTCGTGAGATTGTAGGTTTATATGCTGCACCTATGCCGAATGTTTTATAGCTCCAGAAACTATCAGAGCATACCTTATTACATACCGGGCATTTATCATATGCTGTAGCTAAATCAATATATAGTTCATAAGCATTGTGATATTTACCTTCAAACTCCAGCCCTACAACTGCATTGACGGTATTTTTCCATTGCCAACCTCCTGAAATATTAAAAAACTTATCACCATCACCAGCCATTGACTTTAGGGAAAAAATAAGGTGATAACAAGAAATGCTATTCTTTTCATAATCGTAAAATTTTATTCAGTAAAAGCATCTGCATGAAGAATGTCTGCATAATCAATTCTTAATGTTATAGTACGTCCTGAAATCTGTTTTTCAGATATTTCTATGGTAAGAACTTTTTCGTCTGGGAAAGTAAATTTTTCAAAGACAAAAATATTTCGATAGTTCTTCTTGAAAACAAGATTCTTATTAACTTGCATCAATGGAAGTATTTCTATAGATTGAAAATTAGTAGCCTTTGTTTGTTTTTTATCTTCTATTTTGAAGCGTATTTGGTCTATATCATATCGTATTTTTGTTTTATTAATCATAGAAATATCAATAAAGAAATACTTATCTAATGTGTAGATATTGTTTAGTACAATTTTCATTAGGTTACTTTTACTGGAAACATCATAGAATTTATTTTTTGAAATAAACATTCTATGTGCGTAATCATACATTTGTGCTTTGGTTAAGTTCACTTCTGGATTCATATAGCTACGTAAATCAGCATAAGGGATATTAAAGCGAGTGTATGCTTTTGCTAAATCGCTACTATATACTAGCATATATTGTACGAAAAATCTTTCTGTAACAATGGTGATAACTCCACTAGCTCCTTCTTTTGTGGGCTTTATTCTAAGAGAGTTACCAGTAGGAATATCGCCAACAATATCATTGACTGATATATCAACATATTTTATATCTTCCATAGCTATAAAATGCGTTGAAACATCTTTGTTGACGTATATAACCTTTAGTTCTTCTGGGTTTTCACCTGCAAGCTCGATGTTTTCTCCAATAGGGGTGTTCTGTGCATTTCCTGTAATAACAGAAACCATTGTGCATAATGCAATAAAAATCTTTCTCATATTATTGTTCTTTATCTTTGTTGTTTACTAAAAAAACTTGTGTATTATATTTTAATTTGGCTTTGTTTTTTTGATGTTTTTGGAAAGAGCTTGGGTTGTACTACGGTAAGCATCTTGTAAAGCACCTAAAGCGAATTGTTCTACTCCTTCTGATTGGCTGTTCATTTGTATAGTTTGGCTTCCTATTTGCGCTCCAACATCTTTACTCAAATCTCTAAAAGCTGATGAAGGAACAAAGAAACCTTCTTGTCCGTCATTATCATATACAGATAAATCTACTTTCATTTGTCTGCCATCAACCATTATAGAGGAAATATTAATGTGTACTCTTTGAGCTTTAAAGCCAGATACATTCCCATATAGGTAAGTGCCTTTAGTTAAAAGAGCGTCATTAATCATTATATCATCTAGAAGCCGTATGCGTACTCGGCTACCATCTGTTACTTTAAAGTTTCATCTAATATAGCTGTGATTAGTGAAGTTTTTTGTTCTTTCCCTACAGTATTAAAATATACTTCTGCGGGATTTTTCGCTTTTACAACTTCTATAGCCTTTTCTTTTGGCTTTTCATCCTGTTTTTTTTGAGGTGTTCTAGGACGTGGATTTTGCAATGAATCTATATAAGCCATTTGCATTTTAAAAAGCTCCATTTCTTCTTGCATCTTGGATTTTTCAGGAGCTTTTCTAGTTTCTATTTGACTTGATTCATCTATAGTAGGAAATCCTTTTATTTGTTGTTCCAATTCCTTTTCTCGGATTCTAGAAGCTTGATTTAAACTGTCAATTTGCCTTATTTCATCATTGGAGTAAAGAGAACCAGAACTTTCAATTTCGCTAACTTCTTCTTCTTTATCTATGGTTTGTATTGATGAATAATCAGAAGATTTATTGAAAGCTCCTTTGAGTGATTCAAATTTACTTTTTATCTCTCTTTTTTCTAAATTAGCATCAGGAATATCAAGATTTAATTCTTCCGTTTCTACTAATGTAGTTTCTTCTGCTGGGGCAGAGTTTATCATATCCTTAACTAGCCATCCTATCCCTAGAATAAAAGGTAGGATGAGTATCGGAATGATGTACTTAGGCTTTTTAATATCAATCTGTTTCATACGCTATTTATTTAATTTATTGTATAAATTTTTTATTCGTATAGTGTCTTCTGGAGTTAATTTCCCATTTTTTCTTAGCTCATTAATTTCATTTTGCATTTTAATCACTTCTAACAAGTCGTGAACTCCTACTTGTTTTTTTTGTAGGTTACTATCAATGTTAATTTGTACTTTGCTTTTTTCTTCGTTGAAAACTTGCATTGGCTTTCTTTCTGGACGCATTACTAATGATAGAATTGTGACGAAAGAAAGGAATGAAATCGTAATTCCAAACATAGCTTTACGGTGTATATCAGCCCACGCCAATAAGCGTTCACAAGCGTTATTAACTCCGAACTTTTGAAATATTTTAGTAAGAAGAACAACTGTAGCTTGCTCGGCTTTAGTCTTGATACTTTCTTTTCTATCATTCTTTTTATGTTTAAACAGTTTCATTAGAAATTCTTTTTTACTTTATAATCTAGGTCTTTGTTTAGTATCGTTTTCCAATCTGTGATAATAAGTCCATGAGGATTATTTTCAGTACGTGGAATTTGTCTTAATTTCCCTGTAGTTACAAGTTGCCTTTTTAGAATAGAGGTTTCTCGCTCTATACGTTGGATGCCATAGTACTCAAAAGATAGGTTGTTCATGTCCACCTTGATACTATCTGTCATAATTGTTACTGTTGCAGAACTCGCTAATATGGTGTTGAAATATCCTTTTTCTTTTAAATTATTATATTGTTTTAATCCGCTATCATCAATTAGATACATGGCTTTTTCCATGTTGTATTTTATAAATTCATCGTCTGGTGGTAATGTGAAAAATAAAGTGTGGAATAGATTTATGTGGCTCTTACATTCGACTTCCAAGTTGACTTCTGTACCAGTTTGTTTTACTAGTACAGGGACATCATTATCCAAAACATATATTTTTTTTCTTTCAGCTTTTACTAAAGAGAAACAAAAGGCTAGTACCATACCTGAAATAACTATACTAGTTGCAAAACAGCCAATGGATAAAATTCCGGCTAATTTGATTTTATTTTCTAAGTTTTTAATAATCATGATTATGTGAATTTAAAATTTAATGAATCTTTTTACATAGCTGCACTGGCTCCACCTGTAGCCGGAGCTGCTACAGCTTTGGTTGCGATGGCTGCTCCTCCAACCATGCCTCCTACTGCTTGCCCTACTCCAGTTGTACTTACAATCCATGTAGAAACAAAAGGTATTGTAAGCATGGCAAATGCTCCAAGTAATGCTGTAAGAAGGAAGCTATTGACACCTCCAGAGGTCATTCCGACATACATGACAAATGCAGCTTCATTTCTAAGCGCATATTCTAAAATTTCAATTTCTCTTTCTATCCCATATTGCATTACTACTAAAGAAATTGATAATACTATATATGCAATACATGAATATAAACTAACACTGACAAAACGAGCTATCCATTGTATATAAGCATCCCGAAATGCAGGTAAAACAGAGAATGCAAAAGCTAGTGGACCAAGAATAACTAATATTCCTGTGAATATGATTTGTAGGAAAAAGACAAAATAGGTACATACTTGCCAAAAAGTAACGACAATAAATTCAATGATATTAAACATTATCATTTTAACCTTAGCGACTACATATACATATAATCCAGCTATCTTGTCTCCAATAGCTGAGAAGTCTATACTAAAATCATACCATTTCTTATCCTTAACTTCATTTTCGGCTCTTTCAACTTCTAATGAAGTATGTAATAACTCTACTGCTACGCTATCAATGAGTGCATATCTATTACGAGAAAGTAATTCTACTTCTTCTATCTGATTCGTAAACATAGCCTTGCTTCGTGCTGTTAATAACTCTCCGGGATAACTGATTAGATTAATAAAGGGAATCCAGAACATAAGAACCAATCCCAGTGCGAATGGACGCAATAACGGGATAATCTCTAATTTTTTATCTCCACTCATCATTTTGAAGCTTTCTACTCCAAAATATAACAACATAAAGATTGCTGCCAATGCTTGTGCATCCGCAATAAATTCTCCGAATAGAACAGTTGTTTTATCTCTTAGTCCATCAAATAATTCAAATAAGAATTTATCTATTAACTCATTCATGGCTCATTATTGTTTTATTTATATTATTCAATCTTGTTATTAATGAAAGAACTTCTATTAGTTCTTTATCAAAACCTAAATAGGCTTCTCTCTTTTTAGAGTTACTCATATGTGAATCATGGATTATATCTATGTTCTTTTTGATTCTAGTAACTTCATCAGTTATAACTTCAACGTGTTCTTTATTACCGCCATTAGAAGAATATTCGACAAGTTTTTTATTTATATCATTAAGAATATCATTTCTGCGATTTTTAGTTAAAGTATATTGATAATCAATTTCTTTATCTCCAAATTTGAAGAGTTCCTGTCTATATATGGTATCGACATTATACCCTTCTTTTTCTGTTTCTGATTTATTGTACTCTACGGCTGCCATCATGGGAATTTCTTGTAACTGGAAATTACGTCTATCTTCCTTTCCGTATTTGTCGTGTAACCCTAAGCCCGGCAAAGGAATTTTAATACCCAAAACCTTTTTATACCATATCCAGTAATGATACCATTCTGGTTGTAGTCGTACTCTATCCATAAATTCCATATTATTAAGTACGCTCCATTTCCCTTTATCCCTTACAGGCATTTGGGAATAGACATTAGAAGTACCAATAATCAACATTAGGGAAAAAAATAAAAGCACTCTTTTCATATTATCTTTTAGGTTTTACTTTATAATTTCTGTAATAAATCATCAACTAATTTTGAACGATTATCTTTGTATTTAAATACCCCCGGAGCTAATGTTTGTAATACTCCATTTCTTTTTGCTGTTTTCATCTGTCGGCATACAGCGTATGCTATACCTCTCATGTTTCTTAGTTCATTAATAACATACTTAAGCAAGTCTATTCTTTGCTTATTGTCCATAAGGTTTACATCTGTCCCGACAATAGCGACCTGATAAATGTATTGTGTCAAATCCGCAGTACGATTAACTAATTCTAGCTCTGTTTTTGCTGACACCAATAATAAAGCCGGGTCACCTACAGCAAGTTCAACCATTTGTTTTTGATATTTACCAATATCTGCTGCAATATCAGTACAGTAGATAATATCTTTTCCTGTTTTTATGATGGCTTCTACAGATTTTAGGCTATTATAAAATTTGCTTTGGAAAAATTCAATCTGAACCATTTTTTCACTGATTTGCTTTTGTATAAGGCTTATTTGAGCTTCATTCTCTTTCACTTTAGAGAAAGAAGTATGTTGCACCTTATGATTAGCTATAAGTGTTTCCATACAGGTTATATCCAAGACTGCCTTTTGCGAATATGCAACTTGGGTTAAAGTAGATGCTACCACTAAAATAAATAGGATTTTCTTCATGATATTATCTTTAACGGTTTGTAATCCTTTTGTATTTATCTAGGATATACTTATATAATGGTTGTTCTCCTATGATGTTAAGTATATCTTTTAGGCTTCCTTCATCGGAGTGATACCCTAGTACCTTATTGACTTGTAAAACCCAATCCGTATTTTTTAATTTGGAAGATTTTAGGTCTATTATAAAATTATCCAATCCTGTTTGGAAACTACCATAAATGATATGATAATATCCAACAGCATCTTTTTCAATTCGTTCTGTAGTAAATGTGAAATATTCGTGCAGAGAAACCTCTACTCCAAATACATTTCCATAGTTTCCTCTTTTTATAAATACTTCATTAAACCGATTACGGTTTTCTTTATTGGGAAGTTGATTTATGGTAAATATTTGCTTTTGATTTACTTCCGTTAGGGATAAAAGATTTGCTATTTCTTGATATTTGTCTATAAATTTACTTTGGTCTAATAGGCATATAATATCGGAGTTGCTGATTATAGAGTTTTTGACTACAGGATTACTAATTATGTCCTCCAGTTCTTGAGTAACAACCATTGCCATACCCCAAATTTACGAACTGTTTTATACAAATAGAGTATATAGCCAGCCATCATAGGGCTAGCTATGGCTTTCCATGCTTCTTCAATTATTAATGCCTTTCTGTTCTTTTTTAATCTCATTTTTTGAATAAAAAAACGTCCATAATAATTAAGGTTACTATTGGAAATAATTCAGGGTCATCTTTAATTGCATCAATTTCAAAAACTATAAAGGGTTCTTCAAAAAGGGAAGTGTCAAAATCCTCATTAAGAGTTTTTTCTAACTGTCCTCCTTTATAGAATTTTTTTAATAGAAACTTATAGTTAGTAATATCAAAATCAATTTGTTCTCTTTGCAAATGATAGGTATAATGCGTAGGGAAAATTCGTAGAAAGAGTTAAAAGATAAGCTTTCAACTTTTATTTCTTTCAATATATCTTCCTTCTTCTGGATTCGTCTTTCTATTATAGAAAGTAATCTAGTTTCAGGATTATCAAGCTCTTGGCGTGTAAAGCCTTTTCGATGAGAATGTTTTGTATCGCTTTTCTGCGTTGGTTTTTCTCCGCCTTCTCCTTTTTCTACTAGTTGCTGTAATTTCTCTATTTTTTCGGAAAGTATCTTGCGTTCTTCTTTTTCCCTTTCGTTTTCAAATTCTTCTTCATTGACTTGAAATTCGAGTAGTAAATTTTCACGTATGGCTTCTTTTTCCGCATCTGAATAACCATTAAAGGGATGAAAGTAGAAAGAATAGTATTTTTCTATGGTAATATCCATAATTTCTTCTTCTTGCTTTTTGACCTCACCATTTGCACCTTTCCATATCAGGAAAATTAATGATTTAAGAAAGTTTTTCTTTTCTACATTATACTCTTCTTCAGTAATTCGGAAAGGATTCATAGATATAGGCTTGCTTTCAGAATAAGTAATGTATTTGCCATGATAGTATTCGCACATTCCTGAATAACTATGCCCTGTATCTACCAATACAATATCAGTGTTATCTAAAACCCATTGTCTTACTTTGGAGTTGACATAGAAAGACTTACCAGAACCACTTGGACCTAAAACAAAGAAGTTGGAGTTATTTGTATATTTTTTCTCACCTTCTTTCCCGGACATATCTATTCCAACAGGCAATCCTTGTCTGTCAGTAAAATAAGTAAGAAAAGGGCTGTTTTCTGTTACTTGTAATTTTTCCTTGAACAAAAGACAAATTGCAGCATCGGAAGTTGTTAGAAATTTGTCATAACTGTTTAGGTTGATTGCGTTTCCTGGCAGTGCACATTCGAATAATTCTAATTGGTTGAAGCATTGTTTATTAATAATAATGCCACAATCAAAAAGAGATGTTTCAACATAGTTGATAGCCTTACTAATATCATCAAGACCAGCAAGAATGATATTATAATGTGCATATACAAGCATTTGCCCTTCTCTGGCAATATCCGACTGCACTCGTTCTATGTCTTCTACACATAAATCATTTGCAGGGTCAGGCATTCCTTTATGTTTTTTCTTTTTGCCTTCTAATTTGTTTGCTTCGTTTCGTTGGTCTGGAATATTTATTACTTGATTATAGATAATTGTGTCTATACTTGGTGTATCATGCAAAAAAGAGAGTAAGTCAACAGGAAACCTTAGCCCAATATTGACCTCTTTATATGGTTTTATAACAGAAGGAAAATTAACTTCGTCAATATCTACAAGAGAAATGCACTGTACGTTTTTTTCTCCAATTATAAGATTTTCTTCTCTTGCTTTGATATTTTTTAGGCTTACTGTTTGCTGATTGAAATTGATAGATAGAAATCTTTTTATATATATTTCTATTTCATTTTCATTTAATAGTTTAGCTCTTATTCCTCTGTTAGCGAATAGTCCTAATACTTTTGTGATGTTTCTAATAAAAGTATCAAACCTTCGAGGGTCAAAAGAAAAGAATTTAGACCTTTCTACTTCTCCTGTAATAACAAGATAAGTAGAAATATCAGTATATATTCGTCCTTTAAAATGTTCAAAATAACGATTTGATAAATAGTCGTTCTTCCTATTCTGGGGTGGTAAAAATGATTTTTTACATAGAATATCCTGTTTTTGTATTGTATATCCAGTTCCTAATACTTTGAGGATATTAGTAAATAAGTGGTGAAAATCATAGTAAGCATCCATATCTGCTGAATACTGTATTATAGGATTTTCACATTTAATGATAACAGAATAGTCGCCCCTTCGGTTATAGAATATAGGAGTATTGTCTATTGTTTCAATACCAATATAAGGAGCTTCAAATTCACTTTTCTTTTTCATAAGCTTTATTTTTTTCTATCTCTTATAAAAGTGCGTGATACTATATATATGCCTTTTCGTTTATCTTTCCTGTGAAGCCCTTTTCTTTGTAATTGCGATGTTATTCCTAACCCTCCAAACATAACTATTACAAGAGTTATACCTCCCCACATAAAAGAAGCCAGAGTAGAAACAATAGCACATAAAAGTAAAGCACTAATAATACAAGCTCCACCGATATATATGAACTTGCCTTTAAATCCTTTGAAAATAAGGGGCTTTTGTAGCCCCTTATATACATTGTAACTTGGATACTCTTTCGACATATTAGATTCCGAAGAATGCTTTTACGACAACACCTGATACAACCAGAAAGATACATGACCCCATCCAGCCCATAACAGCCTTTTGTACATCTTGGTCACCAGAGTTCCATTTTAAATAAACTCGCACTGCTCCAACTAATCCTACTAGACCTCCTAGTATCATCATCATGTTTCCTAGGGGGTCCATGTAGGTTGCAAGTTCAGAACTAGCTGCATCAATTCCCGCAGCACCTTGTGCAAAAGTGTTAGTTACTACCATTATGCTAATGGCTAAAGCGAATGCTCTTTGAGCAATTTTTGAAAAAAACTTTTTCATTTGAATAAAAATTAGTTGTTTATTTGTTAAAATTTACGTGTGAAAACATGCTTTTCCCTTTAGCAAGAAGTTGTTCCATTGGAATACCTTGTGTTTCAACTTCCATTTCAATAGATTCATTTACAGATACATAATTCTGTTCAGATTCTTTTTTTTCATCTTCTTTTTCGTATGAGCCTGTTTCAAAATCTTCATCTACAACTTTGTGAGGTATTTCTTCTTCCTCTCCTATTGAAATAATTTCTTCTTCTTCACCTGTATTGGTTTTGCTTTGCTTTAGGAAAGCATCATACAGGATGTTTGCAGCGTAGTAAACTACATAAATGGCAAATACAGCCATGATAAATTGTGAATAACTCATATTCTTAAATTTAAAAGTTTCATTAATCGACCCTTTTTCTGTACTTTTGATTTATAATAGTACTAGAGGTAATAACAGGGGGGAAAGCCCTAGTTTAAAATAGTTTCGCGAATAGTTGAATTTATGAAACTTGGATTTAAATAAAATGGAGATAATAGGCTACGCTCGTGTTTCAACGAGGGAACAGAATTTAGATTTGCAGCTAGATGCTTTAAAAGAAGCCGGATGCAAACTTATATTTGAGGAAAAAGTATCAGGAGTAAAGGATAGACCCGAATTAGATAAAGCCCTTGCATATTTGCGAGAAGGTGATACTTTTGTTATCTGGAAGCTAGATAGATTAGGACGTTCTTTGAAAGATTTAGTTTATATAGTTGATTGTTTGCAGAAAAGAAAAATTGCATTCAAAAGCATAGTTGATGGTATTGATACTAATAGTGCTTTAGGAAGATGTCAATTTGGAATTTTTGCTTCATTGGCTGAATATGAACGTGAAATAATAGTAGAACGAACTAGGGCTGGATTACAAGCTGCAAAAGAACGAGGGAAACTTACGGGACGACCTATAGGGTTATCGGAAGATGCAAAGAGAAAAGCTATAGCAGCAAAGCGTTTATATGAAAATCGGGATTATTCTATAGATGAAATATGTAGAATTTTACACATTGGAAGTAAGGCTACTTTGTATAGGTATTTACGTTATGAAAAAGTAAGATTGATGAATAGAAGAAATAAATAGGGCGTTACCTTTCAGGTCGGGCTTTTCGCTGCAAGTCCTCGCTACGCTGTGGGCTTTCCGCTGCAATCCCTAACGCATTTTCCCACCCACCCTTCTAAGGTATATCCAATGCTTTGCTTTTTTCACCGCTTCTATGA
>ENA-OPZN01000336-OPZN01000336.1-human-gut-metagenome-genome-assembly--contig:-NODE-336-length-15827-cov-3.922866_pt1 | contig 15827 bp, 15 predicted proteins | sample MGYA00242483_ERZ504503 | MGnify/ENA primary metagenome ERZ504503 (study PRJEB26092, sample SAMD00036285) | human gut metagenome | host: Homo sapiens | study: EMG produced TPA metagenomics assembly of... | reverse complement strand
CCTACACGGCGTCCCAGGGTCTCCTGCTCATGATCCCGAACATGTACAAGATCGCGGGTGAGGGCCTGCCGAGCGTCTTCCACGTTTCGGCCCGTACCGTCGCCACCCACGCGCTCAACATCTTCGGCGATCACTCCGCGTCATGGCCTGCCGCCAAACCGGCTTTGCCATGCTCGCCGAGGGCAACGTCCAGGAGGTCATGGACCTTTCGCCCGTCGCCCACCTTGCCGCTCTCACCGGCAAGACGCCGTTCCTCAACTTCTTCGATGGCTTCCGCACCTCGCATGAGATCCAGAAGGTCGCCGTGTGGGATTACGAGGACCTCAAGGACATGTGCGACATGGAGGCCGTTCAGGCCTTCCGCGATCACGCACTCAACCCGGAGCACCCCACCGCTCGCGGCTCCCATGAGAACGGCGATATCTTCTTCCAGCACCGCGAGGCCTGCAACGGCACCTACAACGCGCTGCCGGCCATCGTCCAGTCCTACATGGACAAGGTGAACGCCAAGCTCGGTACCAGCTACCATCTGTTCGACTACTACGGCGCCGACGACGCCGACCGCGTGGTCGTCTGCATGGGTTCCTTCTGCGACACCCTCGAGGAAGTCATCGATTACCTGAACGCCCACGGTGAGAAGGTCGGCCTGGTCAAGGTTCGTCTGTACCGTCCGTGGTCCGTTGAGGACTTCGTGGCCGCCCTGCCCGCGACCGTCAAGAAGATCGCCGTGCTCGACCGCACCAAGGAACCCGGCTCCATTGGCGAGCCGCTCTACCAGGACGTCGTCTCCGCGCTGTACGAGGCGGGCCGCTCCGACCTCGTGGTGACCGGCGGCCGTTACGGCCTCGGTTCCAAGGACGAGCCGCCGGCGGCTGCCTTCGCCGTGTTCGAGGACCTCAAGTCCGATACGCCCAAGCGCGAGTTCACCATCGGCATCGAGGACGATCTTACCCACCTGTCTCTGCCCATGGACCCGGATGCCCCCAACACGGCGGCTGAGGGCACCATCGAGTGCAAGTTCTGGGGCCTTGGCGGCGACGGCACCGTTGGCGCCAACAAGAACTCGATCGAAGATCATCGGCGACCACACGGACAAGTACGTCCAGGCCTACTTCCAGTACGACTCCAAGAAGACCGGTGGCGTCACCATTTCGCACCTGCGTTTTGGCGATTCCCCGATCCGTTCCCCGTACTACGTGACCAAGGCCGACTTTGTGGCTTGCCACAACCCGAGCTACATCATCAAGGGCTTCAAGATGGTCCGCGACGTCAAGCCCGGCGGCACCTTCCTGGTCAACTGCCAGTGGACGCCCGAGGAGTTCGCCTCCCATATGCCGGCGAATGCCAAGCGCTACATCGCCAAGAACAACATCAACGTCTACCTGATCGACGCCATCGACCTGGCCGCCAAGGTGGGCATGGGCAAGCGCACCAACACCGTGCTTCAGTCCGCGTTCTTCGCGCTGGCCGGCGTTCTGCCGCAGGAGGAGGCGCTCCAGTACATGAAGGACGCCGCCACCAAGTCCTACGCTAAGAAGGGCCAGGCTATCGTCGACGCCAACCACAAGGCCATCGACGCCGGCGCGACCGCGTTCGTGAAGTTCGATGTTCCCGCCGACTGGGCCGACGCCACCGACGAGGCTCCTGCCGAGGTCCTCACCGATGCCGAGAAGACGGCAATCGCCAAGCAGGTCAAGGAGCTCATGGAGCCCATCGCCCGCATGGACGGCGACTCCCTGACCGTCTCCGCCTTCAAGGATTGCGCCGACGGCCAGTTCGAGCTGGGCGCCTCCGCATACGAGAAGCGCGGCGTCGCCGTTATGGTCCCGCATTGGGACGAGACCAAGTGCATCCAGTGCAACCAGTGCGCCTACGTGTGTCCGCATGCCACCATCCGTCCGTTCGCGCTCAACGCGGACGAGGTCGCCGAGGCCCCCGAGACCATGCGCATGCTGGATGTGAAGATCCCCAAGGACACCGGTTACAAGTTCGCCATCGCCGTCAGCCCGCTCGACTGCATGGCTGCACCAACTGCGCCAAGGTCTGCCCCAAGGACGCGCTCACCATGGTTCCCGCCGAGGGCGAGCTCGTCGAGCAGAAGACCTTCGACTACTGCGTGGCCAACGTCGCCGAGAAGCCCGAGCTCGTGGGCAACAACGTCAAGTCCAGCCAGTTCAAGCAGCCCCTGCTTGAGTTCTCCGGCTCCTGCGCCGGCTGCGCCGAGACCGCGTACGCCCGCCTGGTGACCCAGGTCTGCGGCGACCGCATGTTCATCTCCAACGCCACCGGCTGCTCCTCCATTTGGGGCAACCCCGCCGCGACCTCCCCGTTCTGCACCGATGCGAACGGTCACGGCCCGGCTTGGAACAACTCCCTGTTCGAGGACAACGCCGAGCATGGTCTCGGTCTCGAGCTCGGCTACAAGGCCGTCCAGGGCAAGCTCGTCGCCGCGTGCGAGGAGATGTTCGGCTGCGACAAGGCTTCCGATGAGCTGAAGGCCGCCGCCCAGGCTTGGATGGACGCTCGCAACGATGTTGAGGGCTCCAAGACCACCGCTGCCGCGCTGATCGCCGAGTGCGAGAAGTCCGATTGCGACAAGGCCAAGGAGATCCTGGCCGACAAGGCGTACCTCACCAAGAAGTCCTTCTGGATCTTCGGCGGCGACGGCTGGGCCTACGACATCGGCTTCGGCGGCCTGGATCATGTCCTCGCCTCTGGCAACAACGTCAACGTCTTCGTGTTCGACACCGAGGTGTACTCCAACACCGGCGGCCAAGCCTCCAAGGCCTCTAACCTGGGCCAGGTCGCCCAGTTCGCCGCCGCGGGCAAGAACATCAAGAAGAAGAGCCTCGCCGAGATCGCGATGAGCTACGGCTACGTGTACGTGGCGCAGGTCGCCATGGGCGCCAACCCGGCCCAGACCCTCAAGGCCATCCACGAGGCCGAGGCCTACGACGGCCCGTCCATCATCATCGGCTACAGCCCCTGCGAGATGCACTCCATCAAGAAGGGCGGCATGCAGAACTGCCAGGCCGAGATGAAGAAGGCCGTGGATTGCGGTTACTGGAACCTCTTCCGCTACAACCCGGCTGCCCCCGAGGGCAAGAAGTTCGCCCTCGACTCCAAGGAGCCGGCTGGCGGTTATCGCGACTTCCTCATGAACGAGGCGCGCTACGCCAGCCTGACGCGTTCCTTCCCGGAGCGTGCCGAGGAGCTGTTTGCCGAGAACGAGGCCGCTGCCATGGATCGCTACCAGCATCTGGTCAAGCTCAAGACGCTCTACAACGAGTAGTCGCCTAAAACGGGCTGTAAGCCGCAGCGCATAGCGCCTGATGCGCCCCCGTCGGATTCATTTCCGGCGGGGCGTTTGCATGGGCGTTGGAAAACACAGTTCCCAGCGTGATGGAAATGCGCGATACAAGTCATCACCTCGAGAAAGGGACGGGTGCTAATCTGAGGTGCGAAGTGCATGGTGCGGGGGTGCTTGGCATGAGGCGCTTGGTATGAAGTACTTGCAGCGAAGCGCAAGTCACGAGAAATGAAGTCTCGGCGTTGCCACGGAAAAGGCGAGTTCCGCGAGAGTTAACTCTCGCGGCGGGTTTTGTCGTTTTGTCCGGATTGCCGCCTCGAGAGTTAACTCTCGAGGCAGCCGAGTGGAGGCGGGCCATAACTTGAAATGCCCAAACGCGTGTCGAACAGGATGCTGCGCATGGCGAGGTGCCTGATGGAAAAGCGTAGTAATTCGACCATAATCGAGAATGGAAAACGCAAGAAAAAACGACAAAAACGTGATGTAAAAGCGTAAACCTGCTGGTTGTGGTGGGTATCTAGTTTCACACCTTAGCTCTGCCAGAAGTCGACGATGAGGTCCTCGCGGTTTTTGGTGCCGGTCTTCTTGACGAGGTTGTGCACGTGGGACTTGATGGTTCCCACGGCGAGCACGAGCTCGTCGGCGATCTCCTGGTTGGTCTTCTTCATGACGACGAGGCTCAGGACCTCGGCCTCCCGCTCGGACAGCCCGTGCTCCATGCGGTACCTCGGCATGATGGTGTCGATGTGGCGCTCGATGTCGGGGACGTTCTCGATTTCGGGGGCCTCCTGGATGCGGATGGAGAGCACGTGGTAGATGTGGCGCAGCAGCAGAAGGGCCGCGAAGACGAGCAGCACGTTCTCCGTGAAGTTGCGCTCGGAGAGGTACAGCGGCAGCCAGGTCTCGCCGTCGCTCGGCGGCATGACGAGGATGACGAGCGTGTCCTCAAGGATGATAAGGCCGACAAGCGTGAGGACGACTCGCAGCGGCTTGCGGAACTTAGCGAGCTGTGCTTTGAGTTCGGGGGAGGCCTCGTGCTTATAGCTCCAAATGGCATAGAGCAGGGTTCCAAAGGAGAACGCCTGCCGCAGCGTGTAGTACAGCCATTGGCGTACGGGACCCTCGGGCATGAGGAATATGACCACGAGGTTCGCTATTGAGAGCATGATGACCGGCCATGCGAACAAACGCTTGGAGTGCTTGTCGAGCACGTTGAGGATGAGAAGCCAAACGAACGCATTGAGGATGATGCTCACAGCGGTGCGAAGCACGGGCATCGAGATGGCGTAGTACTCGTCCATGGGGAACGGCTGGTTCTGAGAGATGTACTCGTGGAAGAAGATCTCGGTCAGCTCGATCGCGTAGCAGACGAAGGCACCGGTGCTAAAGAAGAACAGCCGCCGGCGCGTTGACGCCAACGCGGCAAACGAGAACACGGCAGTGACGATGCACAGGGTGAGCATCGCAATCGTGTAGAAGAAAAACAGGCTGTTCATACTCAGTCCCTCCCAAATCTTGGCCAGTATACATACTACCCAAACGGGAAAGAGCAAGTTTAGCCGTCCGACCTGCGGCTCTTCTACCTGCGGTTTATTGGGGTTTATTCTCTTATGCGGTTGAAATGGCCCAGTGAGCGGCAAAACATGCATCAAAAAGTGATCGCGGGCCCCACGTCCAAGATTCGCCGTGCGAGGCGTCGACCGTTCAGGGAGCCGTTCGCGGATTCGGCGAACGGTGCCACGAGACTCCGTCGGCGAGGGGATCGGGTCGTCGGATGCTGGCGGGATGACCGTCCTCAACCGGAGTTGGAGCCGGTTTAATTCCCCGAGCGGCATATCAACTCGAATAAACTCGCCAATCGCACAAGCTCGTCCAAAGATGAAGTCACGGAACGAGGCGGGGCGCGCAAGATGCCCCGCGTAGCAAAGTCGGCGCCAAGACGGCGGACGGCGGAGAGGACGAGCAATGGCTATGCCCAAGGACTTTATCGACACCAATGAGTTCACCAAGGAGCAGATCCTGGCGATCGAGGACCTCGGCCTCGCTATGAAGAAGGCCATCAAGGTCGACGGCTACTATCCCCACCTGCTCCGCAACAAGACCCTCGGCATGATCTTCCAGCAGGTGTCCACCCGCACCCGTCTCTCCTTCGAGACGGCTATGACCGACCTCGGCGGTCACGCCCAGTTCTACGGCCCGGGCTCCATCCAGCTCGGTGGCCATGAGTCCCTGGGCGACACCGCCCGCGTCATGGGCTCGCTGCTCGACATCATGATGGCCCGCGTGGACCGCCACAAGGACGTCGTCGGCCTCGCCGAGGGCTCCGCGGTGCCCGTCATCAACGGCATGTCCGAGTTCAACCACCCCACGCAGGAGATGGGCGACCTCATGACCATGCTCGAGAACCTGCCCGAGGGCAAGAAGATCGAGGACTGTACCCTCGCCTTCATCGGCGACGCCACCCAGGTCTGCCTCTCCCTCATGTTCATCTGCTCCAAGATCGGCATGAAGTTCGTGCAGTTCGGGCCCAAGGGTCACCAGATCTGCGAGGCGCCCTGCACGTGGGCACCGAGGAGGAGCGCGCCGAGTTCGGCAAGAAGCTCATGGAGATCGGCGAGGAGAACTGCAAGGTCTCCGGTGGCTCCATCGTGATCTCCGATGACATCGAGTGCATCAAGGGCGCCGACTTCATCTACACCGACGTGTGGTACGGCCTGTACGACGAGGAGGTCGAGGGCGAGAACTACATGGACGTCTTCTACCCCAAGTACCAGGTCACCATGGACATGATGAACTTCGCCGGCCCGAACTCCAAGTTCATGCACTGCCTGCCGGCCACCCGCAACGAGGAGGTCACCGACGAGGTCATGGACGACCCCGAGCGCTCCCTGTGCTGGGTTGAGGCCGAGAACCGCAAGCACTCCATCCGCGCCCTGCTCGCCACGCTCGGCGCCCGCACCCCGCTCAATGACGATGACGTCGAGTACTCCGCCAAGGCCGAGCTGCACGCCGCCCTCGACAAGATCTGCGAGCTGCAGGCCTAAGTCCTCTCTTTGCGGGCGGCGGATGCTCGTCTCCTGCCGCCCGCCTGCCTATCATTGACTGAGCTAAAGGAATACCAATGAGCGAATCAAAGAAGAAGCTCTCCTTTTTGACCGTTATCGCCACCGTCATCTGCGTCGTCTTCGTCTGCGAGGCCGCCGCCCCCGCGGCCGCCATCGGCAACCAGCAGTTCTTTTGGTGGATCTTTTTGGTCATCACCTTCCTGCTGCCCTACGGCATGATCGTCGCCGAGCTGGGAACCACCTACGACGGTGAGGGCGGCATCTACGACTGGGTGCGCGAGGGCCTGGGCGACAAATGGGGCGCCCGTATCTCGTACTACTACTGGATCAACTATCCCTTCTGGATCGCCTCCCTGGCGACCATGTTCCCCGACATCTTGGGCATGGTGTTCCACGTCGAGTTCTCTCTGGTCGCCAAGATCGCAATCGACCTCGGCTTCGTATGGCTGGTCTATCTGATGGGCCGCTCCAAGGTCGCCGACTCCGAGTGGGTCTTGAACGGCGGCGCCATCATCAAGGTCGCCGTCGCGGTCGCCGTGGGCGCCCTGGGCATCTGGTACGCCATGGAGAACGGTTTCGCCTCCGACATGAGCCCGCATACCTTCCTGCCCGAGCTCACCAACGCCAACGCGCTCAGCTACCTGTCCGTGATCATTTTCAACTTCATGGGCTTCGAGGTCATCTGCACCATGACCGATGACATGGCCGATCCCAAGAAGGACATCCCCAAGGCGATCATCGTCGGCGGCCTGTCCATCGCGGCCATCTACCTCTTCGCCGGCTTCGGTATCGGTGCGGCGGTCCCGGCCAGCCAGATCGACCCCGACTACGGCATGATCTACGCGCTGCAGACGATGGTCGGCGACTCCCCGATCTTCAAGATCATCTGCATCGCCTTCCTCGTCACCCTGTTCGCCAACATGGCCGCCTGGTCCTTCGGCGTCAACTCCGTCGCCCGCTATGCCGCGGAGCACGGCAACATGCCCAAGATCTTTGCGTCCATGATCTCCAAGGACGACATGCCCAATGGCGCCAACCTCGTCAATGCCATCGTGGCCTCCCTCGTCCTGTGCCTGCAGCTCGTCCCGATCCCGGCGATCTCCGAGGGAATCTTCTGGATGCTCTTCGGCACCTCCGTCGTGTTCCTGCTGCTCACCTACATCCCGATGTTCCCGGCCTTCCTCAAGCTGCGCCGTGTCGACCCGAACCGCGAGCGCGTCTTCAGCTTCCCCTTCAAGGGCGCCATGATGAAGATCGCCATCGCCGTCCCCTGCATCGAGCTCATCCTGGCCATCGTCGCGACCATCGTGCCGCTCAGCGCCGCCGAGTTCGAGAGCAAGATCCCGATGCTGATCATCTTCCTCGTCCTGCTGGGTGTCGGCGAGATCTTCCGCGTCGTCTCCTCCAAGGGCCGTGAGGTCGAGTACAGGGGCCTGACCCCGGAGCTAGCCGCCCAGCGCCTCGCCGAGGAGGCCGAGGAGAACTAAAGCGCCTCATCTTGGGGCTCCAACTCTCCTCGCGTACCGTAGTGCGCTTCGTCGAGCTTGTCGCTCCCAACATGAGGCGCTCTAGCCTCCTCGGAGAAAAGAGGACTAGGGCACCCCACCTATACAGGTAGTTTCGCGCGGGGTGACCCGCCTCGCGCACAAGGTTGTACGAATATGGAGGTTCACAATGCGTACGATCTACGAATCCGACTCCACGCCTGCGGCCGATGGCTTCTTCATGCCGGCGGAGTTCGCTCCGCAGGACCGCGTGTGGATGGGCTGGCCCCACCGCACCGACACCTGGGCCCACGGCGCCAAACCCGCCCAGAGACAGTACGCCGCCATCGCCCGCGCCATCGCCGAGTTCACCCCGGTCACCATGTGCGCCAACCAGGCCGACTACGCCAACTGCAAGGCCGTCTTCGAGGACGACGAGAACGTCACCGTCATCGAGATGACCACCGACGACGCCTGGTTCCGCGACACCGCCGCCACCTACGTCATCGACGGCAAAGGTGAGAAGCGCGCCTGTCATTGGCACTTCAACGCCTACGGCGGCCTCATCGACGGCCTGTACTTCCCGTGGGACAAGGACGAACAGATCGCCCTCAAGATGGCCGAGCTCTCCGGCTGCCGTCGCTATCGCCCCGACGACATGATCCTCGAGGGCGGCTCCATCACCGTCGACGGCGAGGGCACCCTCGTCGTGACCGACCAGTGTCTGCTGTCCCCCGGCCGCACCTGCTCCGCGGTGCTCGAGGAGGAAGAGGACCCCGAGTCAATCTGGCCCAAGTTCAAGAAGAAGTTCGAGCCCTGGAGCGAGGAGCTTCGCGCCTACATGGACGAGCACCTCAAGGATTACCTCGGCGTCGAGAAGGTCATCTGGGTCAAGGAGGGCATCGACCCCGAGGAGACCAACGGCCACATCGATGACGTCGCCACGTTCATCGCCCCGGGCGTCATGGCCTGCATCTGGACCGACGATCCCGAGTACCCCTTCTATGAGCAGTGCCACGCCGCCTACGAGACCCTCTCCAACGCGGTCGACGCCAAGGGCCGCAAGATGAAAGTCTACAAGCTCCCCATGCCCGTCAACCCGCTGTTCATGGACCAGGCCTCCTGCGACACCATCGACGCCGACGAGAACGCCGAGCCGCGCGTCGCCGACGAGCCGCTGATCGCCTCCTACATGAACTACCTCGTGACCAATCACGGCGTCATCGTTCCGCAGTACGGCGATGAGAACGACGCCCTGGCCGTCGAGACCCTCCAGAAGATCTACGACGAGGTTTGGGGCGAGGGCGTCTATAAGTGCGTCGGCGTCCAGTCCGAGCAGGTCGTCTACGGTGGCGGCAACATCCACTGCATCACGCAGCAGGAGCCCTCTGCGTAATGGGCCGCTCCGCCTGATCACGCTTTTCCGCGGAGCGGAAGCGCCCCGTTCACCATGTGCTTCCCTTCGTCATCTCCCGAAGGCCGCCCGGCCCCGTCTCCAAGCCGGGCGGCCACATCTCTTGCGGGGGCGCCCAATCTCGTGTGCGGGTGCCCCGTTTGCTCCACTGTGATAACAGGTGCGCATATTCTTGTTCATTCTTGTATAGAAATGCATAGACAAGCTAAATCTGCAGGATTGATATACAAGAGGCGCAAGGGCCTGACATTTGGTCAATGTGATGAGATTATGCCTATAAGCTCGTTATTAACGCTTATCGCCAATAATCGTCCGTTCACCAAGACAACTAAAAACAAAGGTCCTTTCAGTGGCACATTGAGGGTATATTGCATAAAGTAAGCCTGCTGGTGAATATTAGAACCGGCGCCCTACGTTAGAAAAGAGGCAGTTATGTCCAAGCCTTACGGCAAGCCCGACCGCATTGTCGTGGCTCTTGGTGGCAACGCCCTTGGCGACACTCCCGCCGAGCAGATCGAGAAGGTCAACCACGCCGCCCACGCCCTTTTGGGCCTCATCGAGCAGGGCAATGAGATCATCATCACCCACGGCAACGGCCCGCAGGTCGGCATGATCCAGAACGCCTTCGCCGCTGCCCACGACGCCATCGGCACTCCCGAGATGCCGCTGCCCGAGTGCGGTGCCATGTCCCAGGGCTACATCGGCTACCACCTGCAGCAGGGCATCGGCCGCGAGATGCACAAGCGCTATAAGCGTTGGCACGCCGCCACCGTCGTCACCCAGATCGAGTGCGATCCGGACGATCCCGCGTTCAAGAACCCGACCAAGCCGATCGGCCCCTTCTACACCGAGGAGCAGGCCAAGGAGTTCATGGCCGAGGACCCCTCCAAGGTCTTCGTCGAGGATTCCGGCCGCGGCTGGCGTCGCGTCGTCGCCTCCCCCGATCCCAAGAAGATCGTCGAGGCCGACTCCATCCTCAACCTCCTCGACAACGAGTTCATCGTCATCGCCTGCGGTGGCGGCGGCATCCCCGTCGTCCGCGACTACGAGAACAAGGGCTGCTACAAGGGCGTTGCCGCCGTCATCGACAAGGACATGGGCGGCGAGCTCCTCGCCGAGGACTGCTCCGCCGACGTTCTGTTCCTGCTGACCGCCGTCGAGCACGTCGCCATCAACTTTGGCAAGCCCAACCAGGAGGAGCTCGAGGAGCTCACCGCCGACGAGGCCGAGCGCCTGGCCGATGAGGGTCAGTTCGGCAAGGGCTCCATGGAGCCCAAGGTCCGCGCCGCCATCAAGTTCGCGCGCTCCCGCAAGGGCCGCACCTGCATCATCGGTGCCCTCGACAAGGCCGCCGAGACCATGGCCGGTCTCTCCGGCACGCGCATCACGGGCTAGATATCGGTATTCAGCGTGTCGGACGATGTCCGGCATCTGGAATTCCGATGAGCTATCGCTTTGCGTTTTCGCTCGCCGCGCTCGAGCGCCAAGCCTCGGGCGCGGCATTCCCTGGCTTGTCTCCCTGCTGGTCAAACCGCTTGCGTCCGCCTAACACGACGACGGATGCCGGGTCGGCCTCCTACATAGCCTTCCTCTCCTTTGGACGTCCCGGAAAACTGCCCCGGGGCGTCCTTTGCACGTGTCGCCACACATTGGCTGTGGGCGCCTTGAAATTGCCTATGACTACCCTGAAATTGCCTATGGTTGTCAGCCGCTTGGGCCTCTGAACCGGCAGATTGCCATAGGCAATCTCGTGAGAGACATAGTCAATCTCGTGCGGCCATAGGCACTTGTATGTTTGTGGAAGGGTGCTGACTGGATGACGCAACGAGAGGGTGGGGGGATTACACCCAAAATGACCAGCACGCTTGGGTTTGGTTGAGGATCTCCTGGATGCCCCAACGTCGTGCGGAGTTGTAGGGGCTGTTGGGGTCGAAGACCTCGACCATGCCGCGGTCGTCGATGCTGCGCAGCACGATGTAGTGACCCACGGTGGTGAAGTCGCCCGGACTGACGCTGCAGATGACGGGACGCCCGTTTGCCAGCGTTGGTGATGTCCCGGCGCGAGGGGTTGATGTATGCCGAGTTGATGCCGAGCATCGAGGCACCTTCAGTCATGAAGGACCACTCCGTGGCGCCGGTTGGGGCGAAATTGTTCTCGTCGGCAAACGCCGCCATGGCGCCGGGATCGAGGTCAGTTCGTCCGGTTAGGTAGATGTAGACCATGGTCAGAGATGTGGGGCCGCATGCGTTGGCGCGCACCGTTCCACCAGCGTAAGACTTGTTTGCCCAAGCGGGATCAGTTTGGTACAGGTGCGGCATGGTGCCCTGCGTCCATTCCGAGCGGGGAGTGGAGACGGCATAGGCGCCGACGCCTAACTTGTTGGGGTTGACCGCTTGGTTGGCGAGCCGTTTTTTCTCGGCGGCTGCCTCTGCTTGCGCGGCTTCTTCCGCTGCGCGCTGCTGTGCGGACGAGTAGATGGCCAGCCCTCCGCCGCCAACAAGCACGAGCGCGAGAACCGCCACGATTACGCGCGGCTGCAGAAGGCGATCGATCCAGGTTGCGCGGGCGAAGATGCGATTCGAGCGCAGATGGGGATACGAGCCGCGTGATGATTTGAAGACGGGCTGTCTGCGGCTTCCGTCAACGTAGCCATGCGAGCGGCCGCGTTTCCCGCTGAGCCCAGAGCCACGGGCGGCGCCGAAGTTGGGGTTGCGGGTGGAGCCGAAGCTGGAGCTGCGGGGGACGCCGAGATTGGAGTTGCGGGCGGCACCAGGGCCCGCGCCGCGAAATGCGCCGCGTTGCGGATGGGGGACTCTGCCATTGCGAGGTTGCTCAAGATATTCTCGCTGGGGCGCACCGCTGATACTCGAGTCTGCCTGACGTCGACGCTCGTTCACGCCGAGCGGCACTTCTCGCTGGCCGGCAAGGCGAACGGATCGCCGAGACGCATCATTTTGATGGCCCTGGTCCACAACTGCACCCCCTTACGGCATGCACGGCAATACTGCACATGGTACCAGCTCCAGGGTGGATAATCAGGCAGGATGCGCCGGCCGCGCACATGCGCCTGTCCGACGCTTGTCTGGGGTTAATAAGGCGAGTCATTTCCGAATTGAAATCTGGCGGCAGTTTCAAACCGCGGTTTTCTCACATAAATGGCCTTGGTAATGTGATTTATCAACGGTTTGAAACAAACTAACCGTTTCAAACCGTTGATTCCTCACATCGTATTAAGGGGATTGCGAGTTGTTCGCATGGCTGTAGGGGAGGGACGAGGGATTCGCTGCTGAGATGCGCCTTGCCGCGGCCCGCGCGCTCGCCGATGTCGGCTGTCGTGCCTGTAACCCGCGCAGATGCGCCACGCCCACCGCGCACCCGCTGCGCCTCCCGTCGCTGGCCGTTGCATCATCGACCGCTCGTCCCAAAAACGCGGCCGCTCGTCTGCGCCTTGCTTCCGCAAATCGAGAAGCACGCAAAACGCGCAACGGCAGGCAATATCCTCCAAGGCGTGGAAAAGGCGCGCGTGTACCTCGCGCGCAGAGGGATGGGCCCGTCCGGAACGGAGAGGCCCATAACAAAGAAAGGAGGCGTGCTATGGCGGACACCACCACTCCTGCCGCCGAACAGGGCGGCATGAAAAAGACGCTGTCGCTGTGGAACTTCTTCACCATTGGCTTCGGCGCCATCATCGGTACCGGCTGGGTCCTTCAGGTCGGCGACTGGATGGTCGTCGGCGGCGGCCCGGTCCCCGCTATGATCGCATTCCTCTTGGGCGCTATCGCGTTGGTGCCCATTGGAGCGGTGTTTGGCGAGCTTACCGCCGCCATCCCGGTTTCCGGCGGTATCGTGGAGTACGTCGACCGCACCTTCGGTCGCACGGCATCCTACATCACCGGTTGGTTCCTGGCCCTGGGCAACGGCATCCTGTGCCCGTGGGAGGCGATCGCCATCTCCACGCTCGTGTCCGACATGTTCGGCAGCCTGCCCGGCCTCGAGTGGCTTCGCGCCGTCAAGCTCTACACCATCCTCGGTGCGGACGTGTACCTGTTCCCGACGCTGATCGCGCTCGCCTTCGCAGGCTACGTGGTCTTCCTCAACTTCCGCGGCGCCAGCTCCGCGGCCAAGCTCCAGGCCTTCCTCACCAAGGCCCTGCTCTGCGGCATGCTGCTCGCCATGGGCGTCTCCATCGTGACCGGCTCCCCGAGCCAACGCCATGCCCGTCTTCTCCCAGGTGTCCGGCGCGGCGGCGGCGTCGCCGCGACCGAGTCCACGAACCTGCTCGCGGGCATCGTCTCGGTCCTGGTCCTGACCCCGTTCTTCTACGCGGGCTTCGACACCATTCCCCAGCAGGCCGAGGAGGCCGCTGAGGGCCTGAACTGGAACAAGTTCGGCAAGATCATCACCCTGGCCCTCCTGGCCGCCGGTGGCTTCTACATGGTCTGCATCTACTCCTTCGGCACCATCCTTCCCTGGGACGAGTTCGTCTCCCAGCCGGTGCCCGCGCTCGCTTGCCTGAAGAACATCAACATGATCCTGTACGTGGCCATGCTCGTCATCGCCACCCTCGGGCCCATGGGACCGATGAACTCCTTCTACGGCGCCACGAGCCGCATCATGCTCGCCATGGGCCGCAAGGGCCAGCTGCCCGAGCAGTTCGCCGAGGTCGATGAGAAGTCCGGTGCCCCGAAGCTCGCCTGCGTGGTCCTCGCCGTCATCACCATCGTCGGTCCGTTCCTGGGCAAGAACATGCTCATCCCGCTGACCAACGTGTCCGCCCTCGCGTTCATCCTCTCCTGCACCATGGTCGCCCTCGCGTGCCTGAAGATGCGCTACACCGAGCCCGACCTGCCCCGTCCCTACAAGGTCCCCGGCGGCAAGTTCGGTATCTTCCTGGCCATCCTCGCCGGCGCTATCATCATCGGCCTGCTGGTCCTGCCCTTCAGCCCGGCATCGCTCGACATGGTCGAGTGGTCCATCGTGATCGGTTGGCTGGTCGTCGGTTTCATCCTCATGTTCGTCACCAAGGCCCGCGCCAAGTAGCGAACTACCCGCAAGCGGCGGGTGACCCCACACGACGCACCCGCCGCTTTCCTCCGGGCATTCGCCCGACCTCTCCTCTCTTGTGGCATCACCCGGCCGTGCACGTACCCCGCGCGGCCGGGGGCCAATAGCCAATCCATCGTTCCAATAAGGAGGAACATCATGGGTAAGAAGTACGCAATCGTCGGAGGCAAGCTCATCGACGGTACCGGCGCCGAGCCGGTCGAGAACTCCCTGGTTCTCGTCGATGAGAACGGCAAGATCGAGTACGCTGGCGCCCACCAGGACACCCCTGAGGGCTACGAGGTCATCGACGCCGCCGGCAAGACCGTCATGCCCGGCCTCATCGACACCCACCTGCACTTCTCCGGCAACCTCACCGACGACGACACCGACTGGGTCATGCAGCCGCTGCTCGAGAAGCAGGCCGTCGCCGTCAAGCAGGCCTATGACTGTCTCACCCACGGCCTGACCACCGTGTGCGAGATCGGCCGCTTTGGCATCCAGTTCGTGACTGCATCGAGAAGGGCGTCTTCAAGGGTCCTCGCGTCCTCGCCACCGGTCTCGGTTTCTGCCGCACCGCCGGCCACGGCGACTCCCACCACTGCAGCCAGCTCGAGAACAAAGAGTCCCATCCTTGGGGCGACCAGGTCGACGGTCCGTGGGACCTTCGCAAGGCCGTTCGCCGTCGCCTGCGCGAGAACCCCGATGCCATCAAGATCTGGGCTACCGGCGGCGGCATCTGGCGCTGGGACTCCGGTCGCGACCAGCACTACTGCTCCGAGGAGATCAAGGCCGTGATCGATGAGGCCAAGATGGTCGGCATTCCGGTGTGGAGCCACTGCTACAACAACCACGCCGCCGCGTATGACTCCGTGCGCTTTGGCTGCGAGCAGCTGATCCACGGCTTCGACATCGACGAGCGCACCATGGACCTCATGGCCGAGCAGGGCACTTTCTTCACCCCGACGATCGCCTTCCTGCCCACCTGGTACTCCACCTATCCGCCGGTCTACGTGCCCGAGCTGCACGACAAGTACGAGGGCACCCTCGTCAGAAGGAGCTCCAGCGCAACTACGACTGCCTGCGCGAGGCCAAGAAGCGCGGCGTCGTGATGACCATCGGCTCCGACTCCTTCTCCTTCGTCACTCCTTACGGCACCTGCTCCATCGAGGAGATGTACGAGTTCGTGGACAAGATCGGCTTCACCCCGGTCGAGACCATCACCTGCGCCACCCTCAACGGCGCCAAGATGTGCCACATCGAGGACGAGACCGGTTCCCTCGAGGCCGGCAAATGCGCCGACCTGCTCGTGGTGAACGGCGACGTCGCCGCCGACATCCACACCCTCAACGTCGACAACATGGACGTCATCATGAAGGACGGCTGGATTGTCGATCCGGGTACCTTCGGCGAGGGCAATAAGTATTCCGAGTAACGGGGGTCACTCCCATCGGGGCTCCCCCGGTCCTTTAGTCTTGCGCTCAGCTTCGCTGCGCTCCAGAAATCGCGC
>ENA-OPZN01000335-OPZN01000335.1-human-gut-metagenome-genome-assembly--contig:-NODE-335-length-15872-cov-1.870372_pt1 | contig 15872 bp, 19 predicted proteins | sample MGYA00242483_ERZ504503 | MGnify/ENA primary metagenome ERZ504503 (study PRJEB26092, sample SAMD00036285) | human gut metagenome | host: Homo sapiens | study: EMG produced TPA metagenomics assembly of... | reverse complement strand
TGACATTTAGCCTTATAAACCACAGACAATACCACCGGACCCGAATCCGTCCCAATATCTCATAACGGTCCTGAAGATAGTTCCAGGATTTAACATGATCCCATCCCTCCTTCCTCAGGTTTTACCAGTACAACTGCTATGTTATCTGTTCCCCCCTCTTTCATTGGCCTCAGCGATGAGACGCTGCGCTTTTTCTTTTAAAGACCCTTCAGAAAGGATAATGGAACATAGGGTATCGTTGTCTACCATATTGCTCAGTCCATCGGAACACAGAAGGATATAATCCCCCTGTTCTAATTCTTCCTCAAAGAAATCAGGCACAATATCAGGACGGATGCCTGCTGCCCGGGTAATAATGTTCTTTTTTCCGGTTGTAATCCGCGCTTCCTCTCTGCATCATTCCCATTGCCACCATTTCTTCTACATAAGAATGATCCCGGGTGATCTGGCGGATAGAGCCGTCATGGATCAGATATAAACGGCTGTCTCCTATATTGGCTGCATACAGAACACCGTCTTCGATCACAGCAGCCACTAAGGTGCATCCCATTCCCTGAAATTCTTCTCTCTCTAAAGACATCTCGTAAAGGGCTTTATTGACTGTTTTTATCCCCTCTTTTATCTGGGTAACACAGGGACCGTCATGGCGGTGGGTTAAGTATACCACCAGGTTTTCCACCATGAAACGGGAAGCATAATCCCCCGCCTTATGACCGCCCATTCCATCTGCTACCAGGAAAAGATCCGGCAGGGAGCCTACTTTTTCAGGGGAAGCGTAGATATAATCCTGATTCATGGAACGAACTCTTCCTGTGTCTGTCAGTGCATATGCTTCCATATCAGATCTCTCCTTCCTCCAGATAGCTCTTTCTTAACTGGCCGCAGGCACCGCCGATATCACGGCCCATTTCCCTGCGCACCGTTGCGTTAATGCCATGTTTTTCCAGATAATTTTTAAACTGCTCAATTGCCTTCCGGTCAGATTGAACATAATCACGTTCCTTGATCGGATTGACCGGGATCAGATTTACATGACCATGCTGGTCTTTGATCAGCTCTGTAAGAGCCTTGGCCTCTTCCAGGTTGTCATTTACCCCTTTTACAAGACTGTATTCAAAGGTAAGTCTTCTTCCTGTTTTTCAAAATAATAATGGCAGGCTTCCAGTACATCCTTTAATTTAAAACTGTTTGCGATGGGCATTAATGTCTTTCGCACTTCGTCATTTGGGGCATGTAAGGACAGTGCCAGTGTGACCTGAAGGCCTTCCTCTGCAAATTTTTTAATTCCAGGAACAATGCCACAGGTTGAGATCGTTAAGTTTCTCTGGCTGATATTTAAGCCCTTCTCATTTGAGATCAGGCGGATAAAGCGGACTACATTATCATAATTATCCATCGGTTCTCCGGAACCCATGACTACGATATTGGACACCCGCTCTCCTGTAATGGTCTGGATACGGTAGATCTGGTCCAGCATCTCAGAAGGACGTAAATTTCGCTCCATGCCATCCAGAGTAGATGCACAGAAGCGGCAGCCCATACGACAGCCCACCTGGGAAGAAATACATACAGAATTCCCGTGGTGATACTGCATCCACACGCTTTCGATCACATTGCCATCTTCTAATCGGAACAGGTATTTTCTGGTACCGTCAATAGCTGAAATGCGCTCTCCTGCTACCTGTAAAGCGGTAAGACTGTAATTTTCCTTCAGTTTCTGACGCAGGTCCTTGGACAGTGTGCTCATATCATCAAAGCTTTCTGCCAGCTTTACATGTAGCCAGTCATAAAGCTGCTTTGCCCTGAAAGATTTCTCTCCCAGGGCTGTCATCTCTGCTGTCACTTCTTCCAGTGTCATGGACTTTATATCTTTTTTACCTTTTGTATCGATCAGGTCTAACATATATTTCAATACTCCTTATAATGTACGCTTGAAAACACTGATGAAAAAGCCGTCAAAGTCTTCAAAAGGAGAAATGCCTGGAAGGATCTGGATCTGACCATTTTTAAGGTCTGCTCCCGGATATGTGTTCTCTTTCAAGCCCGCAAATGCTTCTCCCTTTAATGGAAAGGCTTCTGTCAGGTCTTCCGGCTTAAAAGGAAGATTTTCTGTGATCCAACGGGCATTTTCTGCATTTTCCTCTTTATTGATGGTACAGGTGCTGTAGATCAGACGACCGCCTGGTTTTACGTATTTCCATACAACAGAAAGGATCTCTCTTTGCAGCTTTGCCAGTTCTTTTAAGTTTTCTTCTGTGGTGTGATATTTAATATCCGGCTTTCTTCCAATAATTCCCAGACCGGAGCAGGGCAGATCCGCAATCACAAGATCCGCTTTATTTTCACTTGCAGGATCAAAATTCTGTTGCATCCCACTGAACAGCCTTTACATTGACTGTCCCCATACGGCTGGCATTTTCTTCAATAAGAGCCACCTTCTGGTATGTAAGATCCCTTGCTTCCACACAGCCGGTCCCCTGTAATTTATCTGCTATATGAAGGCTTTTTCCACCAGGAGCTGCACATACATCCATAACATAGCTGTCTTTTTCGGCGCAGCCAGTTCTCCTACTAAAGCAGAGCTGATATCCTGCACCTGGATCCAGCCTTTCTGAAAAGCTTCCAGGCTTTCTAAATAGTCATAATCAGATAATGCAAGCATCGCCTCAAAACCTTCTACCGGTTTTGCTGTAGCCTGCTGTGCCTTCAGGGAAGCCAGGATCTCTTCTTTGGAAGCCAGATTAAAATTACAGCGCACCCATACAGGGCGTTCCTTTAAGAAAGATTCTGCAATCTTTTCTGCATTTTCCTTTCCCCAGTCTTTTTCCCACATGGAATACATCCACTGCGGAAGGCTGTAACGTAAATACGGACTGGAAAGATCCAGATCTTCCTTATTTCTTGCAATGGTACGCAAAACTCCGTTTACAAAGCCTTTCAGCCCCTGAAAAATGGTGGTGTATGGCCAGTTTGACTGCTTCATTGCAAACAGCACTGTCTGGTACACGGTCCATGTAAAGGAGCTGGTAGACGCTCATCCGCAGGATATTACGGATGAGCGGTTTCATTTTTTCTGTTTTTGTTTTTGAATAACTGTTTATGATATAGTCGATCTGAAGCAGATATTCCAGAGTTCCTTCTGTCACCCTGGTGATAAATGCCCGGTCTGGTTTTTCCAGATACTGGTATTTGCTTAAAGCCTGATTTAACACCAGATGGACGAAATTGCCCTTATCCAGTACCTCTGTCAGGACACCCAGTACAATCTCCCGGTTTTCCAGGCCTCTGTCTATGGCTTTTGCCATATCATGTTCCCCTTTCTAGTCATTTCTGCGTCTGTTTCCAAACAGGAGCATAAGTCTTAAAAGCTGCAGCAGGGATGCTGCGGCTGCGGCAACATACGTCAGTGCCGCTGCATTTAATACCTGTCTGGTTCTGTCCTACTTCCCGGCCCTCTAAAATACCGATGGAGTCAAGGAGCGCTACCGCTCTGTGAGAAGCATTGTACTCTACAGGCAGTGTAATGATCTGGAACAGAACAGCCAGTGAAAACATAAGGATGCCAAGATTGATCAGTCCGGTTCCTCCTAATACGATACCAAGGATGATCAGGAGCCATGAGATCTGGGAACCGAAATTAGCTACCGGAACTAAGGCTGCACGCAGTCTTAAGGGCACATAATCTCTTGCATCCTGAATAGCATGGCCACACTCATGGGCTGCCACACCAATAGCTGCAATAGAGGTAGAACCATAAACCGTATCAGACAGGTTGACGGTCTTGCTTCTTGGGTCATAATGGTCCGTCAGTCTTCCTGATACATGGCGCACCGTCACATCATAAATTCCCTGGGACTGTAAAATCCGCTGTGCTGCCTGGGCACCGGTCATGCCGCAGCGGCTGGCTACGGAAGAATAACGGCCATAGGTAGCATTTAACTTTGCAGATGCTCCCATAGAAAGGAGCACGCCGATGATGATCAGGACATAAGTTGGGTCAAAATAATACATAGGCATGTAGCCGTACATAAGATCACTCTCTTTCTATTCCATACAGTGATGGTTGTGTTTCCCACAACAGGATCTTTACTCCTGATGTCCCAGGATCTCTCCCGGTGTAATAGTAAAGCCACGCAGCAGTGCATCTGCTGCCATACGTTTCTTTCCTTCTAACTGAAGTTCATTGATCTTTAAAATTCCCTCTCCTGCTGCGACTGTAAATCCATGTTTGTCAGCCTGAAGGACCTGTCCCGGAACTGCATCTGTAGGAACTGCTTCCTCTAATACATCTGCATCCCAGATTTTTAAAGTCTTTCCATTATAAAAAGTATAAGCACTTGGCCATGGATTTAAGCCGCGGATCAGACGCTCAATGGCTGTGGCTGACATGGTCCAGTTGATATCGCCTAAAGTCTTTGTAAGCATCTTTGCATAGCTGGTGCCTGACTCGCCCTGAGGAGTTCTTGTAATAGTTCCCTTTTCCAGTTTTTCAAGGGTAGACAGGATCAATGGACCGCCTGCTTCACTTAACTTCTCAAATAAGCTGCCGCTTGTTTCCTTTGGATCTAAGGGGATCACCTTTGTCTCTAAGATGTCACCTGTATCCAGGCCAACATCCATCATCATGGTCGTAACACCGGTCTCTTTTTCGCCGTCGATCACAGCCCACTGGATCGGTGCTGCACCACGGTATTTTGGAAGTAAGGATGCATGGATGTTTACACAGCCATATTTTGGCAGATCCAGGATCTCTTTGGATAAGATCTGACCAAAAGCGATAACAACAATGGCATCTGGTGCTTCTTTCTTTAATACTTCTACAAATTCCGGTGTTTTTACCTTTACAGGCTGGTATACCGGAATGCCATATTCTAAAGCCTGGATCTTAACCGGAGTCATCTGGACATCTTTTCCTCTGCCCTTTGGCTTATCCGGCTGTGTCACAACAGCTGTTACCTGATGCCCCGCTTCAACTAATGCTCTTAATGCCGGAACGGAAAAATCCGGCGTTCCCATAAATACAATACGCATGTATATTTCTCAGTCCTTTCAAAATCGGCGTTTACTCTTCTGTGATCGTTTCTTCACTTTCAGTTTCTGTATCCATCAGTTCGCCCTCTACCAGTTCAGTATAAGCTGACCGTCTAAATGGGCACATTCATGGCAGATGGCTCTTGCAAGTAAGCCTTCGCTTCTACTTCGATCTCATCCATGTTCTCATCTAACGCTCTTACTACTACATGGTTTGGTCTTGTAACAACGCCTGTTTTTCCAGGAACGCTTAAGCAGCCTTCATAACCGGTCTGCTCCCCGTCCTGCTCAATAATTTCCGGGTTGATCAGTACATACTGATATCCGTCTTCTACATCAATTACTACAATTCTTTTTAAAATACCTACCTGTGGTGCGGCAAGACCTACACCGTTTGCCTCATACATTGTCTCGAACATATCTTCGATCAGTTCTTTTGTACGGTCGGTCATCTCTTTCACCGGTTTACATTTCTTATTTAAAATTTCATCCCCAATAACGCGGATCTGACGAACTGCCATTTTTATCTCTCCTTTAAATATCGTAATTAAGTCAGGTCAGACTGGAAAACAACACTTTCAAGCCCTTGCGCTTCTTTTAAGCATTGTTCCGCCATTTTCCTGATGTGTATCAGTATATCATAGTTTTCCTGCTTTATATATAAAATTTTTCTATAAATATCATTAACTTTGAACACCGGAGCATTTACAGGGCCTATAAACTGGATCGTTCCATCCTTTGACAGATCCTCATTTTGCCCGATCCACTGCTTCAGACACTCTTCCAATAACGCTGCCGCCTGTTCTAATCGTCCCTCATTTTTATCTGCGATCTGGATGGTTAAAAGCCCTACTGCTGGCGGATATCCAAGAAGTTCCTGAAATTCATCTCCTGGGTATAAAAGGCTTCATAGTCCTGGGCCGCAGCTGTCTGGATGCTGTAATGATCCGCTGGTAGGTCTGGATCACCACATTTCCAGCTGCATTTCCACGTCCTGCTCTTCCTGCTGCCTGAGTCAGAAGATCAAAAGTCTCCTCACTGCAGCGGTAATCACTGGCATAGAGGGAAAGATCCGCTGCCAGAGCACCTACCAAAGTGACTTTTGGAAAATCGTGGCCTTTGACGATCATCTGGGTGCCAATGAGGATATCTGCTTCTCCTCTTGCAAAAGCAGATAAGATCTGCTGATGACCGCCCTTTTTAGAAGTAGTATCCAGGTCCATGCGCAGGATCCGGGCTTTTGGAAACATCTTCGTGGCCATCTCTTCTATTTTCTGGGTTCCCGTACCAAAAGGGGCAATATATGGGGAGCCACAGGAAGGGCATGTTTTCGGCTGGCGGATAGTATAACCGCAGTAATGGCACATCATCCGGCCGTCTTTGTGATAGGTCAGCGTCACATCACAGTGAGGACATTTTACCGCTTCCCCACAGGATCGGCAGGACACAAAAGTTGCATAGCCCCGTCTGTTGATAAATAACATGGCCTGCTCCCCTTTTTCCAGACGGTCTTCTAACAGTTCTTTTAATCTTGCGCTGAAAATAGACCGGTTGCCCGCTTTTAATTCTTCCCGCAGGTCGGCGATCTCCACCGTAGCAGAACAGCATCTGCTTTGGCACGTCTGGTCAGCTTATAAAGGTCATATTCCCCTCTTACTGCTCTGGTATAGGTTTCCAAAGAAGGCGTTGCAGAGCCAAGGACCAGCATGGCTCCTTCCATTTCTCCCCGTTTTCTTGCCACTTCCCTGGCGTCATATCTGGGAGAAAGCTCACTTTTATAGGAATTTTCATGTTCCTCATCAATGATCAACATTCCCAATCGTTCAAAGGGCACAAAAAGAGCGGATCTTGGACCTATGATAATATCAATATCCCCGGTTCTGGCCCGTTCATACTGGTCAAAGCGCTCTCCTGCGGACATCCGGGAATTTAGTACAGATACCCGGTCCCCGAAACGAAGATAAAAACGCATGACTGTCTGCCAGGTAAGGGAGATCTCCGGGATCAGAAGGATGACCTGCTTTCCAGCCCGGATCACATGACTGATCAGTTCCATGTACACTTCTGTTTTTCCGCTGCCTGTGATACCGTGGATAAGACATGGTTTTCGGTCCCCATTGTCATATTTTTCACAGATATTAGCTGCGATCCTTTGCTGATCCTTATTTAGAACAGGCGGTTTCCACTGGGCTTTAGAAGCGTCTGTTAAAAGGCGGCGCATTTCCTCTAAGGGATTGCGGTACTGGTTCACCACCTGGACTGCAAGAAGTCCCGCCTGTTCCAACGGCCGGATGGCTGCCGCCGTCAGGTTCAGCTTATGAAGGGTATTTTCATAAGGAAGGTCCGGATTTTCTTTTAAAGCATATAATAGTCGCAGACGGGCCTTGTATTTTTTCCGCTCTGCTGTCTGGATCGCAGCTTCCAGAGTCAGCGCATCCACCAGAAGATGGATCTTACGCTTAGGCGCTTCCCGCACCTTTTGCTTCACCGGAAGCACTGTTTTTAATGCCTGGTTCATAGTAGAACCATACCGTTCCTTCATCCACCATGCCAGGTGAATCAGCTGGGACTGGGCGGTAATGCTTCCTTCTACCAGAGAGTCGATTTCTTTTATTTTCGATATGTCGTATTCCGTCTGGTTGGTCAACTCCACCACATAGCCTTTGCGTTTATGGCTGCCTGCGCCAAAAGGAATATACACCTGCTGTCCCGCAGTGATCTGCCCTAAAAGGTGCTCCGGGATGCGGTACTGGAAAAGTCTTATCTACGCTTTTCGTGGGGATATGTCGATGATGATATTTTGCATATTGATAGATGGTTGGCTGATATATTGTATCTGTTTTATTATCTGTATTATAATTCAAATTCTGTCACCTGATTTTAGGCTTTCTGCATTTTCTGGTTGTTTCCGTACCTTTTATTGTAACAGAAATGAAGTTCATGACAACGCAAACAGCCTGAAGTTCATCGTTTTTCACGACTTTCTTCAGGCTGTCTTACTGGATCTTATACTTTTTTATTACTTCTTATACTTCCTGGTACGTTTTTATAATTCAGGTAATCTCTCTGCCTCTGCCAGATCCAGCAATTTTTCTGCTATCTGTTTTTCTTTTCCCGGATAGCAGATTCTTAATAAGATTTTCTGCCTTTTTAAGTATCTGCGCTTTTGTAAGAGGGTAATTCTCTCCTCCTGACGGATCAGATACCTGTGTTTCCAGAACAATACCATTTTCTAAAATGACCTTCATAGAACATCCCCAATGAGCCGGATATACAGCCGAAAAAGCTTCATCCGGCATCACCGTTACTTTTTCTATAAGGCATTGCATAGAAGGATCTTCTACTGTCTGATCTGAAAACTCGCTCATAGTCACTTTTCCAAAAAGGAATGCTGCCGCTGTACAAAATGGAATGGAAAACTTTGCATCTATGGTATTTTGCGGATGTAAACAGCCATCACTGACTGCACATTGCTTATATCCCACTTCATAGGTCTTGATCTCAATCTCCCTGATAGCTTCTGTCAGCCTTTTTCTCTCTTCTTCTAAGGTCTTATGATCGTACTCTTTTCCAATTTTTCCAAATACTGTCTCTTAATTTCAGACTGCAATCTATAGCACAATGGGCACTGCGGCAGCAGGGATATGGCTTCATATCCATATGAAGGATCTCCCAATCTGTACCAAGACCTTTACTGACTTTTACTATATCACCAGTATCAGACATAGCCGCCAGTAAGCCGCCATCCTCTGCCTCCAAAATATGCTCCGGTCCGGTCATTCCGGCTTTTGCTAAAAATGCTGCCATCCAGACCATTTCAACCGCTCTGGCCGGGTGGAGCACTTTGCAGGTGCTTCCATCCCCTAAAAAGGCCCATCTGCCAAAACTCTGGGTTCCTGCCATCCCAAGAGCCGATACCAGCTCATCTGCATTCAGCCCCAGAAGCTTTCCGCAGGCAGCTGCGCAGCCAAAACCTCCGCAGGTAGCAGTGGCATGCCAGCCCTTTTTCTGTGACTTGTTACTCCCAACGCCATACCGATCCGGCTGACGGTTTCATAGCCACATACCACTGCTGTGAGAAATTCTTTTCCAGAAGCATGGACATACCGGGCACAGCTCCATGCAGCCGGGATCAGGCTGGCGCTTCCATGTGTTTTTGACGCCGGATGGACATCATCCAGTTCCAGAGTATGGGCCAGCATGGCATTTATATAGCAGCTGTAGAAATATCCGTTTCTCCTTCGCTTCCCCAGATCTTACCGCCTGTTCCGTTATTTCTCTCTAAATAAGAAGCTTTACTTTTTAACCAGCGGATCATCCACAGCTCCCAAAGCAGCGCTGATCAGATCCAGGACCCGGAAGATACTGTGGTTTTTACTTCTTCCGGCAGGTCATCCCAGCTAAGTTTTTCTATAAACTCTGCCAGTTACGCATCTCACTTTTCTCCATAAATGCTCCTTCTATTCCCTTACTCTTTGGATCTTTTTGGGATATCATCTTGCTTTTACTTCTTATTTATTTTTCTTCCTTATAAAAGTTGATCAGAGAACCTGCAAGAAGTACCTTCTTTTCTGCTTCTGTTACATTTTTTAAGTTCCAGTTCCATTGGTCTGGTGCTTCCATCTGTTCCGATCACCGTAGCTGTTACCTTTGTAGCTCCTTCTTCTACTGCTTTGCGGATGCCTGGAAGATATACATATTCTCCTGGTTCCAGAACAATTTCCTTATCCGTATTGGTAAATGGCAGAATGCCCCAGTTTACACAATTGCTGCGGTAACGCTTGGTTGCATACTCAATACAGATATTGGCAAGTCCTCCAAGAACCTTCTGGCAGCTGGCTGCATATTCTCTTGCAGAACCGTCACCTGGGCGTTTTGCATAAAGGACAGAGCCAATTCCTGTAGTCTTCATCAGCTCCTCTGTATCTGCTGTTACTCCTGCTGCTTTTAATACTTCATAAACTTCTGCCGTCTTTTTTGCATCCCCGTTTCTTCTGGCTGTTTCATATTCCTGAATGGCTTTTGCATTTCCCACATAATGAGGATCCTTGCGGATCAGTGTAAATTCAGAGATCTTATATGGATTAGAGCGATAGGATGCCGTTTCACCAGAAGGGATCAGTTCATCAGTAGTAGTTACTTCATCACGGATCACGCTGGCTACCTGAAGCAATAAGTTGTCTGTAAGGGCAACCATCTTTGGCCAATCTTTAATGGAAGGACCATAAACGATCTCTGTCTCGGGCTTTGGATTTTATAGCCGTTGTATACAATATTCTTATAAATATCACTGTTAAAATGATACTCTGGAGTGTAATATTCTACCGGCACATCTTCTGCGGAAGTCAGATAACCGCCGTTAAATGCGGTTGCTGCAATGGACTTGGAGTCCATAAGCGCAACGGAAGCGATCTGGCCAGTTGCCGGATTGGAGCCTTCACGGTTGGGGAAGTTTCTGGTACTGTGGCGGATGCAGAAATCATTATTTCCCGGAGCATCTGAAGCGCCAAAGCAAGGGCCGCAGAAAGCAGTTTTCACTCTTACACCGTAAGTCATCAGGTCATTTAATACACCTGCTTTATTTAACTCATACATGATCGGCTGGGAAGCCGGATAAATATTAAGTGGGAATGTTCCCAAGCCTTTGTTTAATTTCTTTGCAATGGTATCTACTGCACAGATATTTTCAAAGGATCCTGCTGCACAGCCGGCAATAGCGCCCTGGTCAACCTTGATCTTTCCATCATGGATCTTGGAAAGCAGGTCTAAATGGATATCCGGGTTGTTCTCAAATACACGCTTTGCCTCTTCTTCTACCATAGACAGGTATTTTTCCGGCTCTGCGATCACATCTGCCAGAGGATATGCATTGCTTGGGTGGAACGGAAGGGCGATCATAGGAACAATGGTATCTAGATCGATCTCTACGATACCGTCATAAAGGGCTGCATTTCCCGGCACCATTTTCTTATAATCATCTGGACGGTTATGGATCTTAAAATACTCTTCTGTCTTTTCATCGGTGGACCATAAAGAAGAAAGGCAGGCAGACTCTGTAGTCATGGTATCAATACCATTTCTGAAATCCATGGACAGGCTGCTTACACCAGGTCCCACAAATTCCAGGACTTTATTCTTAACGAAATTATTCTTGAATACTTTTCCGATGATGCTTAAGGCTACATCCATAGGTCCTACCCATGGCTTTGGAGCACCTGTTAAAAATACAGCGATCACTTCCGGATAATCGATCTCATAATACTTTCCAAGCATTGCCTTTGCCAGTTCCGGGCCGCCTTCACCGATGGATAAAGATCCCTGTGTTCCATAGCGGGTATGGGAGTCAGATACAATAGACATATCCCCGGACTTCACGATCATTTCACGCATATACTGGTGGATCACCGCTTCATGAGGCGGTACAAAAATGCCTCCGGATTTTTTACAGGCTGACTCCGCATATTTATGTACATCGGTATTAATAGTGCCGCCTACTGCACAAAGGCAGTTATGGCAGTTGGTAAATACACAGGGCATTGGAAATTCCTTTAAACCGCTGGCATAAGCAGTCTGAAGGATACCTACATAAGTATTATCATATACTCCCATGGAGTCAAACTGGATCTGTAAATGTTCCATATTATCAGAATGGTTATGCTTCTTTAACACCTGGTAAGTCAGTGTATTTTAAATGCCTCTTCCTGTGAGATAGCTGCTGCTTCTTCTTTTGATGCAATCCTCTTATTATCAATAATGATCTGTTTTCCGCTGTGTAAGGTGACCATACTCATTCTCCTTTTCTTCTATAATTTATATGTATTAACATGTCCTGATCTGAAATTTTCCCACATCTTGTACTAACAGGTTTTCCATGCAATGCACACCGGACTTTCTGTAGCGATCTTCCTTCCTGTATCTTTCAAACGTTCCATCTTTTTAGGATCTCAAAAACAGTAATGGTATCAGAAAGCTCATTTGCTGCCAAAAGTCTGGTGCCTTCCGGGTTTAATGTAATAAATCTTGGCTGCTCTCCGCCTGTTTTGATATTCTGGATATAAGTCATATTTCCTGTTGCTTCATCCAGATGATAAACCGTAATGCTGTCATGTTTTCTGTTGGAAACATACAGTGTATGACCTTCCGGATGGATATCAATGGCACTTGCCCAGCCATCTCCTGCATAATCTTCCGGCAGACTGGTAAGAAGCTGATTTAATGCCAGCTTACCTGTCTTTTCATCAAAATCATAAGCTGCTACGGTACTGTCTTTTTCATTTACACAGTAACAGTATTTATTTCCCGGATGGAACACGCAGTGTCTTGGTTCCGCACCGGTACGGCCTTTCTGGATAAATGTTTCTTTCAGACTTCCCTGTTCTTCGTCAATGGCAAACACGGTCAGTTTCCCGACTCCCTGCAGTCGCCCCTGGGAAGGGACCACCAGCCAGCGGCCGCTTCTGTCTTTCATGGTCTGGTGAGGATGGGAAATATAGCCGGGACCGCCATTTCCTGAAATAAATTCCAGGTCATGAAGTTTTCCCAAAGATCCATCTTCAAGGACTGGGATCACAGATACGCTTCCCGTCTGGAGATTGGCTACATAAAGCCATCTTTCTTCTGGGTCTAATGTAAGATGCACCGGATTGGTCCCATATGTTTTTACTGTATTAAGGTACTCTAAGGTACCATTTTCCCGGATCTAAATGCGCTTACCTGGCAAAAATCTCCATGTATGCTGTACAGACGGTCCTGTGCTTTATTCAGACAGAGATAAGAAGGATTTACCTGACCTTCCAGGATCTGTACCAGCTCCCAGTTATCTCCATCAACCTTGTATACACTGATCCCTTTTCCTCTGGCTTTTCGCTCTTTTTGTGGTACGGCAGCCAATATATGCAAATTTTTCCATTTTCATCTTCCCCTTTTGTATTATGTTTTCTTAAAATTTATCCAAGGAATTTAAGCAGTCCGGCTAAAGTCAGAACAAACACCAAAGCTACCATTCCAGCAGAAAGCATAAATAACTGTCCAAATAATTTCTGCTGTTCTTTCTCATCACAGCCAGATTCCTGGGTGTAACTTGCCATAATCAGGCTTCCGCCTGTAGACAGAGGACTGATACCTGCTACCGTAGCGCTGCATACGATGGCTACGATCATCTGCATAACAGAGGCACCGCCTACCTGTGCTGAAATATCCGGAACGGTTGGGATCAAGGTTGGGAATACAACTCCATTTGCACTGGAAAACCATGACATCAGACCGCCTGTAAATCCCATAAGCGGCGCTGCTGTAACAGAGTTCATAAAAGATGCAAGGATATTAGAAAGAAGTTCAATACCGCCCATTGTCTGGGTAATATTCATCAGTACGCTGACACCTGCGATCAGGATCAGTACATTCCATGGGATCATCTTGATCGCTTTCTTCTCATCTGCAGTTCTAAGAAGGATAAGAACAAGTGATAAAGTAAAGCAGATCAGTCCTACATCATAAGAAAATCCAACTACCATAACCACCATGATCAGTAATGCCACCAGGCTGATGGTCTGTTCTTTTGTAAAATGTTCTTTCACAGCAGCAGCTTCACCGGCACTTCTTCTCAGTTTATAACCGCCTAAAACAATATAAGTAACAACTGCACAGGCAAAGTTGGCAATGGAAACTCCAATAAACATGTTCATTCCAACGCCTTCCATATTCATCTGTGCCAAAAGATCATTTACAATGATACCGGTCAGTGCAATAGGTGATGCTGTGCCTCCTACTGCTCCAAGGATGGCCATTGCTCCCATAAGCACCGGCTGCATCCATCTGTACTGCCAGTGATACAGCAAACATAACTGTGACTGACTGTACGCTGATAGCACCAGGCCTGCAGCGGAAAGGATAAAACTTACAAGATAAATAATAACCGGAACCAGGAATGTATTATTTCCGCAGAAGCTGATCAGCTTTTTGGAAACTTTTTCCAGTGTTCCGTTTTGCTGCAGCAACTGAAAAATAACATGGTTCCCAACAATGTGCTAAACAGTTTATACGGAAAGCCGCCATAGATCTTTCCTGACGCCATTCCCCCTATAGTTCCCAGGATCAGTGCCAGTCCAAAACAGACAATACCTACATTCATCTTTCTTACAAATCCCAATATGATCGCGCCAACCAGACAGGCCAGTGCCAATACCTGTAATCCCATATGTAATTCCTCCTGAATGTTAAAAACATTTCCCCAATTATCTTATTTTTATTGAAGTTACTTCAGATCATTCTCTTATGTATACAAAGCCATCCATGATCCTTCTTGCTGTTCTTGTAACGCCGCCTTTTTAACACCTTTTCTCCATCCATCTTAATATCTACATCCGTAATACCGCTGGAATGTCCCAGACGGATGATATCACCCTCTAATGGAGCTTTTAATGTTTCATAAACGATGGTTCCAGGGATCCTTGCAGCAGCACCTGTTCCTACAGCTACTGTCATAGGATATGCCTTATGCAGGGCACCTACGGAGATTGCTCTTACACACAGATCCATATCTTCGGCCTTTACTTGATTTTTGTCCATATCTGTGTAATCCTGAGGCGCTGATACAATGGATACCTTTGGTGCAGAAGTAGATTTCGTTCTGGCATCTTCCCATTTTTCCACAAACCCGCACTTAACAGCTGCCATTCCACGGATCCGTTCAATATGTTCCATAACATCTGCATTCTGGTTTAATTCCACCAGTTCCGTTCCTTTTAATTCCCAGATCCGATGCCTTGATAAATACCATAGGATTGGAGCAGTCTAAAACCGTTACCTCTGCCGGACCATATCCCGGTACATCAAAAATCTCTTTTTTTCTGTCCTGTGGGGAAGAGCTTTCCTGTTTTAGAACCTGCCGGATCTTCAAAATACATATCAATACGGGAACCTGTTCCAGGAACACCCTTGATCACTTCATCCCCATACACATCTGCATGGCCATCTTTTACACGTACATGTTCTTCAATGATCTTGTTGGTATTGGTATTTAAAATACGAACTACTGTGATTGGCTCTACAGCCGGAACCAGGCCCTCATCAATGGCAAATGGACCTACAGCAGATGAGATATTTCCGCAGTTGGCGCTTCCATCTACCCTTGGAATGATAATGTCTACCTGGCGGAATGTATAATTTACATCTACATCCGGGCGGTCGGATTTGGAAATAATGGCAACCTTACTTGTAGATGATACGGTTCCGCCCATTCCATCGATCTGTTTTACATCCGGGGTTCCCATGACTTTCATAAAAATGTCATCCCAGAGACTCTGATCTTCCGGCAGATCCTTCTCATGGAAAAATACGGCTTTGCTGGTACCGCCTCTCATGTAAACACAGGGATATTTCTTCATATACATAAAACAAGTCCTCCTTTATATTGATTTCTATACGTTTTTCTTTGTTTAACTGTATTATAGGCCTTGCTATCCATTCTGTAAAAATTGTATAATTTCATTATATTACATTCCATTATGGAATGGTTTATGTTTATGGAAATTTGCCTGACAGGAGGTTGGTTTATTTATGGATGAACAGGATATTGAACTTTTAAAAACATTGATCGATACACAGAATATTACAAAGACAGCAAAGAAGCTTTATACCACCCAGTCTTCTCTCACCAAACGAATCCAGAAAATGGAGCAGGACCTGGGATGCCAGCTTTTTATCCGTTCCCGCAAAGGCATTCTCCCTACACCCGCTGCTGAGGGATCTTCCCGGAAATGAAAAGATCTCCCAGTCCATGGAACACATACGGGCCTATGCCCTTCGCTCCAGGGGGAGATCTGCGGTTCTTTAAAGATCGG
>ENA-OPZN01000334-OPZN01000334.1-human-gut-metagenome-genome-assembly--contig:-NODE-334-length-15880-cov-1.497746_pt1 | contig 15880 bp, 24 predicted proteins | sample MGYA00242483_ERZ504503 | MGnify/ENA primary metagenome ERZ504503 (study PRJEB26092, sample SAMD00036285) | human gut metagenome | host: Homo sapiens | study: EMG produced TPA metagenomics assembly of... | reverse complement strand
ATTTCTATTTTACTACTTCTGAATTTGAATATCTAGGTTACTTTAGGTTACCCCAACATAGTTTGCCGGTAGCATTTGTATAGCATGTGGTACCAACTGTATAGCTTTCTGCTAACATCTGTATAGCACATGGTACCAACTGTATAGCTTCCTGCTAACATTTGTATAGCATGTGGTACCAACTGTATAGCTTTCTGCTAACATCTGTATAGCACATGGTACCAACTGTATAGCTTTCTGCTAACATCTGTATAGCACATGGTACCAACTGTATAGCTTTCTGCTAACATCTGTATAGCAAATCCTACTTTTTTGTTCCGTCAAAAACCCTGTTTTTCCATCAAAATTGCCCCTATCTGTACGCAATTCTCCGAGAGGAGAATTGGCAAGATACGCATAATGTTTAACAAACATCATGCCATCTTGTTAGGGGAACACCCCTAAGACCCCTGAATAATATATAAAAAATAAAATATGTAAAATACTCCTCTTGATTTCCCAGGCTTTCTCAGATGCTTCCCCTTTCATTTCTTGCATCTGTCATGCGCTGCACGTCCCATTTTCAATGGCGCACATCCATTTTTTTAAAGTCAATTCCAGGGAATCTTCCTCTTCTTTTTGATCCTGCACAAAGCGGTATGCATTTTCCAAAATGTGTCCGGTATACAACAAAACTTGACACTGCTCTGGTTCCTGTTTCAGCAGACATCTAAGACTCCTGTAGATCTTTCTTTTCATCACAATCTCTTCCGATTTTGAAATGATTCCGTCCTTACTAAGTGCATGACAATCCATAATAAAAAGTTCCAGTTCTGCTTCCAATTTTTTCCCAACCATCTCCAAAATCTTCACCTCTTTTTTCCTGATTTTATTTATGAATCTGCAGCAACTTTTTCTCTTTGAAATAATCCATGGTCAGTTTGGTTTGCGCATCCTCCGGCTCGAATTCCATTCCCGCCATCTGCAAAGATAAGCTGGCAATCCATGCTGTATTTTTCCTCCGAAAATCGTACCAGCATCGGCTCCAAAAACTGTGCTCCTGTGGCACTGGAAAATCCATGTTCCTGTGTCCAAGTTCTCAGTGCATCTGCCACTTCTCTTTGGAAATTCCCATCATAGAAAGTGCATCTTCGTTTAATCCGGAAGATCCATAGAAAGTGGTTCTTCCTCTTGTTTTCTGGTTCACTTCCAGCTCTCTTTCTTCCATTTCCTGCTTCGTATTTCCTGTGTTTCTTTGGCTTGATCTCCAATTCCTGTTCTACTTTTTCTGGTTCTCTTCCGATTGTTTCTCAGGTTCTGATCGGACAAATGATACCGATCCCTGTCAAAATGCCACACAGAATCACCATGGCTGCAATCACAATTATGATTCTTTTTTCAATGCTGTTTGGCTCCTTTCTTGCTTTAATGGAATGGTAATTCTTCCTCGATTCCATCCGGGATATTCTGGAACCATCAGCGTCCGGTGCTCCATTGCCCCTGATTCCCGTCCCTGTTCTGACTTGCTTCGGCAATTCCTGCTCTTCTACTACCACTTCTGTGGTATAAACCTTGATCCCATCTTATTCGTATAACTGCCGGTCTGGATCCTTCCGGAACCGAAATCCGTAGTCCCTGACGGAAATATTTCTCGGCAAATTCTGCGGATTTTCCGAAAACCACACAGGGAATAAAATCTGCCGTCTGCGCTCCTTCCCGTTGGAATCTTCGCTCCACTGCCAGAGTATATCTTGCCACCGCAGTTGCCGGCTCTCCCTGAGAATATCGTACTTCCGGATCCCGTGTCAGTCTCCCCATTAAAACTACTTTGTTCATATTGATTTTTCCTTTCTTTTTGTTCTAATTTGCCGGAACTCCACCTGGGAACACCCAGCCGATCCACCCCGTATGTCCCTGACAGGTTGCGGTCTGCCAACTGCACCATTCTTCCAGACTTTCCACGGAAAAACTAGCCCCGGTTATTGGCCACCCATTCCATTCCCAAGATACGATCCCGACCATGTCCATATATGCTGCCCATAGTTCCGTATCCACTGCCACACACAATGGCTCCCGGCGGAATGTTTTCCATGCTGGTATTGCCCGTATTTTTATAGTTGTTCCACATATCGATGGCATTCCCATAAGGGATTGTTGGTGCTCCTGCAGCCTGATAAATTCCCGTCACCCACTGAGCGCACATATCCGGAGTACAAGGGTAAATTCCCTGATTATTAGCGGCATGATCCACGATGCTCTGCATCAGTGGCGTCACCGTTCCATCGTAGTTTCCCCCTCCGCTTTTTGGTACTCTTCATAAGTCATGTTATCGAACCGATAGAGGTTATAATTGTCCATGTGCTGCACACATTTTTCCACATAAGAACTATCCGTTGCCCAGCCCGCCGCACGGATTCCATTCATAAATCCCCTGGCGGCTTCTTTGGTATACTTCTTGTCATTGTGGTTCCGATAAGGGGCAACTTTCCCTGCATAAGGTTCTCGGTTTAACATCCACCCTCGCTGCCGGATACAGGCTCCATAATCCGGATACACGGAGAACCCGGCAATGATGGTGGTATTCCCATTTCCGGTTTCCTCGCCCGTAGACATATCCACACCGCCAATGGCATATTTGTCTCCGGAAAAATACTTGATCCCAAACAGATTTTTATACTCGTATGCCAGCTGGGAGAGTCCCTGTCCATTGTCTCCACCTGGCCCATATAACCCAAATCCGGATTCCGCAATCACCTGTGCTACCCCAGTAGAGACCGGAATCCCGCTCTCTTCCTGCACGGCAAAAATGCTTCCATCATATCCTCGGTAATAAAGGGCGGCAGTCCATGTCCGGTGGCCGGCTGTTGGTCTAAAAACCCACCGATCAGGGACATGATCACACTGACAATCAGGGAGATTGCCAATACCGCCACCAAAAGAAAAGCCAGCATGGTCACAAGTACGGTCAAAAGTGCCGCTGCAAGCTGCATCACCATTGCCGCACCGGCCAGTACCACACTTCCAATCGTTGCCCCCACATATTTTACAAAGGATGGCAGATCTCCAACCTGTGCATTCTGTTGTTTGCTATCTTCCAGTTTTGCCCGTTTCTTCTCCAATCGCTTGCTGGGCTGCCTGGTTCACTCCTTGGATGTATTCTTTAAAGGTATGTGCGGTTTTCTTCGCTGTTCTGGTGGCAAGGGTAGCCGGAGTAACCGGGGCTGTGCTTCCTGCAGCTGAAGCAGCGGTCTTTTGTGCTCCAGCAGTTCCCGAACTGCTCCGCTGGAATAGGAGCCCACCACATCCACACCACTCCCTGCCCCATGCCTCCTGTCCTGCCTGTTTTCGCATTTCCGGATTCCCTCTGCATTCTCTCTGGAACAGAACGGACATTCCCCTTGGATTTCTCCGGCATCCGTGGCAAGCGTCCTGGTTTCCAAATCCTCGCCTGTCCTGCCATTCCCGTTCTTTGCTTTCCCAAACGAATCCTGCCAGACTGCAAAAAAACCAGATCTTCCCGCTAACTCAATCCGGACGCCTTTCAGCTCCTGCGAAAGCTTTCCGTTCTCCTGCCTGCCACTCTTTGAATACCTGTTGGGATTCTTTCTGCAACAATCGCTGTTGTTTGGATTTCGGCATCCGGTTCCAGGCTTTTGCTTCCTTTGGGGTCAGATACACAGTGGGATCACTGGATTCTGCCAAATACTTCCGAATCTCCTCATCGATCTGTTGTTCCACTTCTGATTCCATCCATGCATCCCAGTTTTTCTTCTTCCGGACGGAGTCCTGCAATTCTGCCTCTGCAAACATCTCTGCCAGACTTCTTCCTGGGACGTTCTTTGTTTTCGTTTTGTTTCATTCAATCTCATTGATTTCACCTACTTCGCAATCTGATACCAGCCCTCTTTCTCTTCCAGAGCACCTGCTTGAAGCATGGCATCCAACAGCCTCTGTGCTTCCTCCGGGGCGATCTCCAACAAAGCAGTCACATCTCCCAGCCGGATGGGTGCAAAACGCTGCCAGCTGTAGCACGGTCTCCCACTCTTGTTCTCCCCATCCCTGTTGCAGCACATCGGGCTTTTCTTCCTGCCAGTTCTGAGGCATCTCCGGTTCCGGTTTATACGCCACCTGCAGGGGCACCCGTTCCTCCCACGTTCCGGTTCTTCCTCTGATTTTCGTCACGTTTTCTTTTCTCACAGGGGAAGTGCTCCTAGCAGAATCACGTTCCTTCCGCTGCGCTTTTTCATGGAAGTTGGTGGAATACTTTTCGTATAAGATGTTGTCTTTCTCAATCCGGGCATTAAACAGCACCACTTTTTTATTCCAGACGATCACACCCTCTCCCGGTTTTCCCGTTCCCAGCGCACGGAATTCCCGTTCGGATAGTGGCTGGATCTCTGCCAGGCTCTGGGCATCCACACCGCCCTGATCTAAAAAGCATTTATAGGAACAGTTCTGGAATAGCTCTACCATCTTTTTGTTGGCCAGAGCTGCCACCACGTTCTGCATAGCAAGGGTTACGATTCCTCCGAACTTTCGGAAGGTAATGACTGCATTGTTGAGCATATCTGCAGATCCCGGTTTTTCCGAAACCACCTGTGCCTCATCCACCACTAAGTGTGTGGCTTTCTGCAACTTTTTATTGTAATCCATCCTGGTAGACAGATAATGCAGCACCGTATCCATGACAGCCTCCCAGTTGTTTTCCGGCACGTTGCACATCCCAAATCCCACCAGACGGTTCTGGAATTTGATATTGGTCGGATGTGCCAGCATGTCACAGGAGCCCGTGGTATACTCTTCCAGGGAGTTGTAGATGGGACGGATGATGGCTTCATCGTGAGCGTGCCGTACCTGTTCCAGTTCCTTTCCAATCTCTTCCCGCAGCCAGAGTAAGGTGGGCTGTTTCTTTAACCGCTTCTGGGCAAAGACCTGGGCAAACATCTGCTCCGTACAACGGCTCACCACGGAATCGTGCTCCTGGGTGACCAGGATATTTTTCATGATCGCCTGCACCAGTCCTTTTGCATACTCACACTGTTTGGCCACAAATTCCGCTTTCAGCTCTTTACTGCCGGAAAAGACTTCCTGGGTCACTTCAAATCCATTGAGATAAATCCCGCTTTTAGGGGTCAGGTCAAAATACACTCCCTGATACTCCCTGCAGATATCTTCAAATTCATTCTGGGGATCCAGCACAATGATGTCATCTTCGCTTCCAAGCAAGGTCTGGGAAATCTCGGTCAGCTTGATCAGCATGGATTTTCCAGAACCGGAATATCCCACAATGATCCCGTGAGGGTTTGGAAGGAGTTTCCGGTTGGCAATGAGATACCGTCCCGTTGTTTTATTGATCCCCAGCATCTTTCCGCCCGGCTCCAGGATATCCTGGGCATGATAGGGATTAAATGCCACCAAAGAAGAGGTGAGAAAGAACCGCATATAATCCACCTGTCTCCCACCGATTGGAAGTGCCGTATTTAAGGCTTTCAGTTGTCGAAAATCACAAGGCTCCAAAAAGGCGCCCACTTTATCAGAACGTCCGATGGCGCAGACCTCTTCCATCCGCTCTTGCAACAGCTCCACGCCTTCCTTCACCGGAGCCGTCAACACCACCAGAAGATTTAAAAAGACCCCTTTCTCATCGTTGGCATCCACCATTTCAATGTATTCCTCGATCTCATCCCGCCGTTTCTTTTTGGTGTAAGACGGAGAGGTGACGATCTGCCCCGCCTGACGCTTCTGCTCGATCTCGTCATTGATTTCCCGCTCATTGTTCATGTGCATGGCAACTAATTTATCGTTGATGACTTCCTGTTGCACCGGAGCAAAGTCCAGCGTCACAAAAGACGGATAAGGAAGGCTGCTTAAAGTATGTAAAAAGGTGTCCGTATCCAGAGATTTCCGATACTGGGTCGCCGTCAGAACCGTCATCATGGTATTTCCCAGAATCAGGTAATCATTAAACTGCTGGATGCTCCGTGGCAGCACATCACTTTTCCAGTCCTGCAGGGTTTCCCGAAGCACCACCTGTGGAAATTCTTCCCCGGGACGCAGCATCCCATGGAGCACCCGGAACCGATCCAGGGTTCCCAACACAGCAATGTCACTGCCCCATCCTGCAAAGGCATCCTCGATCATGGGCTCCAATGCCCGGAAATAGATGTTCGCCTGCGCCAGACTGTCTGCCCTGCAGGTAATGGTCAGGTACCGGAGTGTCCGTACCGTGGAGTTGGCATCCGCCAGTTTCGATTCCTGCCACTGCCGGATCCCTTTTGCAATGTCTGGATATTCCCTCTCATTGCGTTCATTCCGGATCGATGCCAGAAACTTTTCTACCGACTGATATTCATTACACAATGTGATCTTATAAGACGCATCCATGGAATTGAGCCAGAACATCAGTTCTGACAGAAAGTTCTTCTTCTCCGTCCGGTTCTTGTTAATGTAATTGATATCTTCAAATACATAGCACCGATCATACAGTGTATCCTTTTTCTTGGTTTCCAACTGGAACACCCCGTTTGCATAGGCTTTATGGATGTTGAATGCCTGACGCACGTTCTTGGGTACTGGAACCAAAAGGCTGGGACAGCTCCCTTTTCTTGGAAAAATTCCTTATTCCCATTAAAAATTGCCATTTCTTTTATCGCTCCTTTCTCGATGGATGCATGGTAAATACTCGGTGTTTCTGACCGGCTGCAGTTTCTGTTTCCCACAAAGTTTCTTTGTTTCTGCAGATACTTCCATTCTTTGCATAACATAGGGATAGACATTCCCCGGTATTTGAACAGTCCCAAAAACGGGATCGGGCAGTGCTGCCAGAATTCCAATGTAACTCCTCCCTGCGGCGGAACGTTTAAAAAATACCAAAGGACAACCATAATCCCGATCACCGTCGGCAAAAGCAGCCACCGTAATCAACTGTTTCAGATCCAGCCCTTTCCAAATGGATTGCTGATATGCCGTTTCAAAATCTTTGTTGATATCGATTTTCATATCCTTTCTTTCTACTCCTTTCCGTTCCGAATTTCGGAACAAGTTGTTTATAAGTGGAAGGTTTCTTTCATAAAGCTCCTTGCGCCCCGTACCGACACTGCCATTCCGATCATATAGATTGTAGAGGTCAGTGCCTGCCCAAATCCGTCAAAGAAATCTGCAAAGCTGTCCCCTTGCAGATCCATGCCTCCGATGATCCGCCCGGAGATCGACATCACCAGAGCGATCACCACAATCTCAAACACATTTTCCTAAAAAAACTTCTCACCCAGCTCTTCGCTGTTTCGTCAATCCCACGTCCTGACACCATGCTCGGCATGGCCAGTGGGAAGGTCACGGTCAAAAGATACAGCTTGACATAACGGCTGAACAGAGTCAAAAAGATCAGCATTCCACAGATCAGTGCGATAAAGAAATATAAAAATCCCATGAACCACCAGAACAGAACACTTCCGGCATCCACTTCGCCGGTGAAAAAATCTGGTGCCTGGAAATCCAATACCATTCCTCCCATCAGGGATGCCATGGAAAACAGGGTCTTCATCAACTGCATTCCCATCTGCATCAACACATTTAAGGCCACCAGCCGGATCATCCCTTCCACACAAAGCTCCAAGGTGATGTTCTCTTTTAAATTGGAAGCTGCTTTTAAAAACACACAGATGAAAAAGACATTCATCATGGATAATCCGATTCCCATTGCCCAGGGATACAGAGTCTCTGTTACAAATTTCCAAGTGGCCGGGGAAAAGTGCTGGGGGTCTTGACTGATGACCCCCGTACTCAATCCGATGCACCAATCCCAGACGACTTTTGCCAGCTGATAAAACGGGCCATAGAACATTTCCTTCAACAGGTCTTCTACCCATCCTGGCATTTGCCATCACCTCCTAGCTTGGCAGTCCTGTCCGGATGACCGTAATGATCTGTGGTGCCAGGGTTGCTACCAGACCACTTCCGATCCTCTTAAAGGCAATGGACTGTGCCCCACCATCCTGTGTATTGAGGGACTGCGCCCATTCGAACAGTCCCCACAACAGAAAGATGGTACCGATCGAAGATACAATCGCTGCGATTACCTGATAAATCGCATCAAATCCTCCGGTAATCTGGGATGTGTCCACATTTCCCGCCGCAAACACCGGAACGTTTACTGCAAAAATAAGAGGAGGCAGCCCACACCGAACTGTGCCACGTGCCATCGCCATTCCTTTTTTGTTGGGTTCACTAGTTTCCTCTGGTTTGTTCTTTCATTCTGGATCTTGTTTTGTTTCATCATTTTTTCCTCCTACTCTCCAATATGAAACACACGGATCATCAAAACATTAAGATTCCTGCCACCAATGGCATGGTAATAAAAATGCCAGTCCAATATAAGCAGCTCCAAATTTCTGATTCACAACATAAGCGGCAGCTAATCCACATAAAATTCCAATGACCACTGCGATCACAACGACCAGTTTGGATTTCCAATTACTTCTTCTCATAACATTCTCCTTTTCCTGTTCCGAAATCCGGAACATCTCTTTCATTTTGAGTACAAAAAAAGCACGAACCATCCGTGCTTAGTGACAAGTTAATGCGGTTGTCTTTTGAATTTCCCGCTTTAACACCTCCCTGATTTGTTTTTCACAAACAGCACTGGAATCTGACAGATAAGCCAGTGCCGTTTCATAGTCCCGGTACCGACTGTGTTCCAGGTAATCCAGGGCTGCTTTTGCCCGTCCATTTTCTTTGGGACACTGCTCCACCAAAAGCGTCAGCATCCCCCGTAATGTACCGGCAGATTCATAGGCTCTGGGAACGGCATCCAGAAACGCCTGGGAATACGGCTTTTGGAATTTTCTTTTCCCAGGAAGGGGCTTCCCTACTTTATGGTCTCGGACTTCAAACACCACCATACATGCAATGGTCACTGCTGATAACAGAAGCAGAGCAATCCCGATGATACTATAAAAACATTTGATTCTCCTTTCCTGTTCCGAAATTCGGAACATTCCGTTTTTATTCCCGGAAATAATCCGCAATCTCAAAGACCTGTTTCATGGCCTGTTCTGGTGTCAGATCTTTGGTCAAAAAGCCGCTGGCATACACACGCCCCTCACCCTTGGAATATTGGAACTGTACACCCGGCACCTTTTTCCCGATCCGCTCTAATTTCTCTTCCAGTTCCTTTCCACCTTTGCGTTTTGCAGAAATGTCAAACTGGATCAAGTCTTCGAAAACAAAAAGGCATAGGACAGTTTTCCCACTTCCCCATGAATCTGTTCGCCCTGCTCCGAATGCCGGATTTCCAGCTGCTCAAACTCCGGATGGTTGTTCTGCAGATACCGCTGTAAGACCGTTGCAGTCAATTCCTCTCTGGTAATCTCCTGTTCTTTTACGGAAACCCGCAAAGGTCGCTGTCTCCATTCATTCTCTTCGGCTGCATCCATCTCTTCCGGGATGACTTCCGCTGAATCCGGTTCAGTTTCCATCTCCGGCAGCACTTCCCTCTCTTTTTCTGGCTCCTGTGGCGGTTCCTGTTTGGATTCCAGCAGCTTTTTCAGCAAGGAGGTTCTCTCCTCCCCCAATTGTTTCAACAGAAGCTCTTTCTGCTCCAACTGGATAGTCAGGTGTTGGTTCTCCTCCCGCAATTGCGTCAGTTCTTCGCATTGTGTCTGCTGGAACTGCGTCTTTTCTTGGAACAGAGTATCCCGTTCCTGTTTCACTGCCTCGTATTCCAATTTCGGCACATATGCGGACAAATCCGGAAGGGACGGTGGGATTCCGCATTCCTGTTGGCCGATCTGATATTCATACTCCCGTTTCAGATCTTCCGCTTCCATCCGCTCATTGCGCAGCTGTTCCAGTTCCAGACGGCTCTTCATCAGCAGTTCCTGTTGCTGTCCTTCATAGAGCTTCTTGGTCTGTTCAAAGTCCTGTTTTTCACGCTGCAGAGCTTCCTGTTCCTTCCGGTGGGCTGCTTCCTGATCTGCCAGCTTTTGTTGTGCAGATGCCATCTCCTGTTTCTGCCCTTCCAGGCTTTGGTATTGTCTCCCAAGCTCGGTCTGAATCTTTTGCAGATCCCGGCTTTTCTGTTCATACTCCTGTTTCCGTTTCTGGTACGTTGCCTCCCGTACAGCAAAAATGCGCTGCATCTCTTCCAGATACTGTTTGGTTCCGGATCCTTCTGGCTCCGGAAATTCCCTTGTTTTCTCTTCTTCCATACATCCTCCTTCTTGTTTCACCACCAGGAATCCCCGGTTTTTGGCACTGGCACTTCAGGTGCAGGTGCCACTGGTTCTTCAGATGCCATAGGGTTCTGTGGTTCCTGGGTTTCCTCGAAATCTTTCTCCTTTGTTTCAGACTCTTGCATCTGTTCTGTTTTGGGACGTTCCTTTTCGGGTAGAGTCGTTAGGGAACGTCCCAGACAAAGGCTGCCACAGGCAGCCAGTACGATGCTGGTGATCAGCAACATCTTGTTTCGTTTTTTCATGGATTCGCACTCCCTCCTAAAAGGCAATGCGTGTTTCCACTACCTTTGTATTCACTGCCAGCCGCTTGGGGGTCTGGAAATATCCCACACAGGTCACAAGCGTCACCCTGGCTGTATCCTGACCCTGGCTCTCCCTACTGGAAAAACAGGGATCATCTGCCTGCAGATACTTCCAGCCTTCCACCTGCACGTTTCCGGACACGCTCCGGTGTATACAGATAGGCTTGCGGATTTGCTGCCAGAAACGCATCGTTCGTGAATTGTTTCAGGCTCCCGAACATCTGTCCGGAAGCCATGTTGTGGGCAAACAGATACACCTGACTGTCCGAAAACCTGGCTCCGGCAAATGTAAAAATACTCCCCAGCGGGGCTGTATGCCCTTCAAATCTTTGGTCAGGTATTCTGTATCTGTCTGTCCGTCAGGGTGGGGCTGTCTACCCCAATCTGGGGTACATACAGCCATCCCACGATTTCCGGATTGATGCGCTGCAGCGCTGCAAAATGATCGTACGTTCCATGGGATCTGCCCCCTGGCTGACAGTCTCTTGTACCACCAGTTTCTGCAGCGCCTCCCCTTTGACTTTGATCTCCTGGAATGGTTCCTGTTCCCGGTATGCCAGGAACAGGCAGCCCAGCCCCAGCAGCACCAACAAAAAGGCCAATCCCATAAGTCCCTTACTTTTTCTCATGTTTTGCTGCAATTACCAGTCCCCCGGCAAGTACCAGAAGGAGGACTCCCCCTGCTACATACCAAATGGTGGCATCAAACAGTCCGGTCTGGGGTGCCGTATGCTCGGCTGGTCTCGGGGTGTGCTTCGGTTCCACTTTGATGTCGTAATGTAAGGTTTCGTCTGTTTCCATGGTAGGGATGCTTAAGAGGGTCGGGGATACCAGATCGTACCCCGGCTGGTCTTTGGTCGTTAACAGATACACTCCCAGCTCCTGTTTTCAAATACGACTTGTCCGTTTCCATCCGTTTTTTCCCCTGTTCTTGTTTGGCTGTCTCTGCCAGCGTTTTGGCAGCCTCCTCCAACTGCTCTGCCGTGGTCAGCGTATTCAAATCGATCTTTGTGTTGTCATATTCCGGAAGCAGCGTATAGGTACTGTCCTGAATCTCCCCCACTTTCGTCAGGAAAAATTCCACATCCGCTACACTGGTTCCCTCTTTCCCGGTGTCAGCTGGACGGTCACGCTCCCGGTCTGTGTTTCCTGCCCGGTATTCGGTTCTGCTGGTTCCTGGGCTGCCTGCACAGTGCAGACGCTCCCAAAGGTCAATAGCAGTGCCAGACATCCGGCACTAAATCTTGTCATCATCTTTCGCTTCATTGATTGTCCGTCTCCTTTCTCTCCAAATGTATAGGAGGAATAATAGTAAGAACGCAAACGGCAACAGGGTAAACACCAATTCCCTTGCAGAGGGCAGTTCTTCTCCCATGCTGTTTGCTTGTTTTGCCTCATAAGGCACCCGCTTTCCAGTTACGATCAGGCGGTGTGTGTTTAACCCGTAAGGAGTACAGGTAATGATCGATGCCAGATCCTGCCCTTCCTGAATCTTTAATACAGAGACTTTCTTCGGGCTTTACCACCTGGATCTCTGTCACCTGATAGGCCAGGGTTTCGTCCAACACATGGAAGAAGAAGTAATCCCCTTTTTCCAATTCATCCAGCCTGGTCAGAAGCTTCGACTGGGGAAGTCCCCGATGTCCGGTTAAAATGCTATGGGTAGATTCCCCTCCCACCGGAAGGCTGCTTCCCTGCAGATGCCCGATCCCTTTCGATAAGACCTCTTCACTGGTTCCATGATAGATCGGCAGTTCCACTCCGATCTTTGGGATATCCAGACTTCCCATGACCCCTGTCCCGGTCGTATCTAGCAGGGATGCGTAAGACGCATCCCCCAAAAGAAGTGCATCCTCCCCAGATAAGGCTGCCCCATTGGTCTGGTAGAGGATGCTGTTGTAATGTTCTGCCTGTTTCCGTAGTTCTTTTACATCCCGTTTCTGTTCCCGGATGGTCTTCTGATAGGTTGCAATCACCTTTTCCTGCTCTTTCTGACTGTACAGATGTGCCAGAAGGGGCAGACAGCAACAAAGGAATCCAAGTACAAACAACACCCAGATTCCCCATCGTTTCCGCATTCCTTATTCCTTCTTTCTTGCTTTTGTAACTGCCACTGCCATCAGCCCGGCTCCTGTTACCAGGAGGATTGCCATTGCCGGAGTACCGGTAACCGGAAGTTTGCTTCCCACTTTGTTGACAACGGTCAGGTTCGCATTTCCCTGTTCCGGATCGGTTTCCAGCTGCAGGTCATTTTCTTCCGTTGCTCCGTCATAGAAGCTCTTGATATGTGCCGTTGCCTGCAGCTCCTTCAAGGTTTCTGCAGTGGCTCCCTGACCCTTGATGTAATTGTTTCGGTCATCCGTATAGGTTGGGATGATTTTGATCTCGATAGGGTCTTTTAACAACCGGTATCCGTCCGGGGCTTTGGTCTCTTTCAGCCAATAGGTTCCCTGATCCAGACCGATGATGATCACCTGTCCATCTGCTCCGGATACCATCTCCACCGCATCCTGTGGCTGGCTGCCACCTGTGTGATCCGTACCTCCTGTAGAATCCCGGTTGATGACGTGATATCCTGTATCCCCCTGTTTTACATAGACTTCGTTTTTACAGTCTTTGTCACTGTATAACCGAAAATGTGCACCCTGCAGCACCTTATCGTGGTCATTGGTTTTCACGATGTCAATCCGATAGGTGAAGCAGACGACCGTATCCCATGGTGTAAATCCGGTGCTACCCCCATTGTTGCTGTCTGCATCGTTGGAGAATTCCAGCCGCACATCATTCTCAAAGCCCGGACGTCCCGTATCGTTGGCTGCCAGATCATTCAACGTTGCCTCGTAAGTCAGGGTCACTTTCTGTCCATAGGTGTTTTCCTGTTTCTCGTTAAAGTTTCGGGAACTTGCTTGTCCACAATTGCCTTCATATCCTGAACGATAATCTGAAAGGTATCCTCCCCGCCTGGGTTGGTATTCACCGTAAATTCCCCTTCTTTTAAGGTGTAGCTTTTCCCTTTTTCATCAGAAATCGTAATCTTCACGCTTTCCGGTTTAAACGTCAGAGCTTTGTCCATCTTGTCATGCCATGCATAGTAATAGGTCTTGTATCCGTTCATGTTTGGAATGTTGGATTCATATTTATACGGCACAGTTTGTCCGATTTCATAGTCCCCAATATCATTCCAACCGCTTTTATCCGGAATATTCTGAGGCAGATCGTCCTCCTGAATTTTTTGATCACACTTGGATAATCGGATTTGATCTGCATCTCTGCACTTGGATTTGCCGTACTGACCATACAAAGGGAACCTGCAGAATGAGTGCCTTCCACATCCGTAATCTCATCTACCAGGTAATACCCAAACTCCAGTCCGGTCAACTGGACGGAATTGTCGGATTTTACATCCTTGATATTCACCACATCAGACTGTACGCCCTGTTTTTCGATTTCATTTCGCAGATCTTCTACAAAGTAACGGAACTTACTGTAACGCCCTTCCAGTTCCTGTTCTGTCTGTGCTCCTTCCACCTTGTAGGAGTTCAAAGATTGGATGTAGTCAATGACCATATATTCTGTCACATCATCCACGGGAACAGACAGTGCCTTTGCTGCCACATTCTTTAATGCCTGTTCGTAGGCTGGATTGAAGGTGTAATTGATGGATTCCATGCCCTGTGCATTCTGCGCCAGGAACAGCTTGTACACATGGAATTTCTTCCCTACCAGCGTCTGGCCTGCATTTCCCTTGATGGTAATGTTTGCCGTGCCGCTTCCCATGTTGGCAATTCCGCCCTGGGTGTTATATTCCTTTGCTGCCACGGTTGCTTCTTCTGCAGCCTGTACTGTCAACAGCGGAGCCCCTACGGTACTTACACTGATTCCACCCAATGCTAAGAGTGTTGCGAACATCCACACTTTATTTCTCTTCATCTTCCTGTTTCCCCTTTCTCTTCATAAAGTATCCTGCCACTATCAGACAGCCGATTCCCACCAAAACGATTCCCAATGTCCAAGGGCTTCCGGTTTCCGGCATCTGCATTCCCACAAAATTTACTACTTTTAGATGCACTTCCCGTTCTGCTTTCGTTCCGGTAATGGCAAAATCCCCGGTTGTATCCCGTATACTTCTTTCCATTCACATAGTATTCAAAGAGATCTTTTTGCGGATCACTTTTGGTGTAGATTTCATACACGATATCCGTGCCGTCCGAATTCACCGGGATCCGGTAACCCTCCGGTGCTTTGGTCTCTTTCAGATAATACTTCGTTTCCACTTCCAGATCTTGAAACCGCAGGATTCCATCTTTTCCACTGGTCGCTTTCTGCAATTCCTGCTTGCACTCCTCGTCTTTATAGAGGGTAAATTCTGCCCCTTCCAATACCTTTGCATGGTCATTCACCTTGTGGATCACCAGTCATACGGTGCCAGGACGTCCTCTACGTGAAGCTGTGCCGTTCCATCCTCACGAACAGTAAATTTCATGGTTCCGGTTTATCCGTTGCCGTATTTTCCAGCAACGTGATCTTGTTATTTTCGTCCACCGAAAACTTCAAGACCCCTGGATTTTTGGTATACCCATCCGGTACACTTTTTTCCTGAATGGTATGAATACCACGGGTTAGGCCTTTCAGTACTGCCTTTCCCTTTTCATCCGTTGTCACTTCCTCCTGGTTTCCTTTGGAGTCTGTATGAGTAAATACCACGCCTGAAATCGGCGTATCTTTTCCTTTTAAGACTTTTACGATATCCAGTGTCAGCAAGGTTTCTGGAATTTTAGGCTCATTGTAGGTATAAATAAACTCACTGCCATCATTATTACTGGTAATCGGAATCACAAATATTTCCGGATTGATAATATAGCCTTCTGGGGCTTTCGTTTCTTGTACTGTTACTACTCCCAGTGGAAATGTTGTTGCACCTGTAGGTGTTAAATAAAATTCATCTCCGGATACTAAATGGTCTTGATTTAACTTACACTGACCTTTTTCATTTGTCCTAAAAATCCATTGACGCTCTGCTACTTTTCCCTGTTCTGCCGGATCCTGCGTTCCCGTTGGTTCTGTTTTATAGTATTTTACCGTAAACTCAGCCCCTTCCAGAGAGGCACTTCCCTGTGGTTTATTCTGGTTGGTCTCTTTGTCAATTTTTCCAAGCAGCACTCCCACCGGATCTAATTGTGGAAGATCTTTTACTTTCAGCACTGCTGTCTTTCCAGCTATAACTGTAACCGGATGTACTTTTTGATCCAAGACAAATCCTTTCGGGGCTTTGGTCTCCCTGACGTAATAGGTTCCCGCATCCACTTCCACGGTATTGGAGTTCCCTTGTGCATCGGTAGTCAGATCTGCAACTTTGTAGTGACA